>Ga0302123_10000064_pt1 | contig 78708 bp, 74 predicted proteins | sample CB21_321_MG_FD_203109 | JGI IMG/M metagenome (GOLD analysis project Ga0302123, IMG submission 203109) | Marine microbial communities from Western Arctic Ocean, Canada - CB21_32.1 | ecosystem: Environmental > Aquatic > Marine > Oceanic | place: Canada: Western Arctic Ocean | collected 2017-09-28 | reverse complement strand
TGCCGTGTTCCGGTCAAAGGACCTCCATCAAGCCTTTGAGCGCTTCCCCGACCGGACCACCTATCGAGCGATGGACCCGGAGCTGGAGGGCTACTGGATGTTTTTCGGCCGCGTCGACGTTGGAGAGTCATGGTTCTTCCATGCGCCCGTGCCCATGGACACCACTACGGAGAACTACGATTTCCAGGCGCTGCTGAACCGAGCCGCGGGATTCGACTTCAAAGCCGAGTTCGACCACGTGGGCTTCTGGGACCTCAAGGTCGCAGTCGCCGACAGGTACCAGGCCGGGCGCGTGTTCATCGCCGGTGACGCCGCACACAGCCATCCGCCATACGGTGGCTACGGACTGAACAACGGGCTCGAGGACATCACCAATCTGGGCTGGAAGCTGGCGGCCGTGTTGCAAGGCTGGGGCGGCAAAGACCTGTTGCCTTCGTACAGCGAGGAGCGGCGCCCGATTTTTTGGGAGACCGGCGAAGACTTTATCGCTCATGGAATCAACCAGGATCGGGAGTTCTTGAACGCCTACAGCCCAGACAAGGACAAGGTGGAGTTTGAGAAGCAGTGGGAGGCCATTTCCACGGCAAGTCGTATTGGCACCTACGAGCCAAACTACGAGGGATCAGTCGTAGTCGACGGGCCTGCCGGCGGCGTATGTAGCGCCCATGGGTCGCACACGTTCGTGGCACGCGCGGGCCACCACCTGCCTCCGCAACCGCTGTCCTCGGGCAAGCGACTCGCTGCAGAGCTTGGCAGCAACTTCACGCTGCTGGCGTTTGGAGCGCCGACTCGAGCGGTGACTGCATTCCAGGAGTCAGCTGATGAGCTGGGCGTGCCGCTCAAGATCATCGACGATTCCTTTGACGGTGGTCGCGAGCAGTACGAGTTTCGTCTGATCCTTGTCCGTCCCGACCAGTACGTTGTGTGGACCGGCGATGAGACGCCCAGCGACATGGATGGTCTGATTAGGAAGGTCGTCGGTCGCGGCTAGCTGCTCAACGTAAAGAAAGCAAGAGGCCGGAGGTGACTTCACCTCAGGCTTCTTCGTTGCCTCTCCTAATCGGACGCGAGACGGACGAGCGGCTATCCGCGATACACGCCACGGGCGTGGGAACCTTGATCTTGTAGAACCGAGGCGTGTTCGCGCGTACCAGCTTGTTCAATGTGTCCATCGGAAGATGGCCGAGGTTGCGCGCGAGGAACTCTCGTGAGCGTAGCCAGGGGGAGTTGGGGTGCGAGTAGTAGGTTGACTAGATGCAGTTGTCCTGGCCCCACGACTCCAACCTCTTCCTGCCCACGGCGTCGTTGAAGAACGTACCCGGCATCTGCCGGTCGAAGTACTCGCTAGGCAGTATCGAGATTGGCATCGGACGTGGCGAATCGGGTTTCATGGAACCGAAACGCTCGACGTGATAGTCCCACTGCTGCAGGGCGAACGGAATCCAGTCTATCTCGCTCTCAACCACGCCCGTTAGGATGATGTCCATGAGCGTGTTCATGATTCCCGCTGTCTTCAGGTTCACCGAACCACGGTGCGCCAGACCGGGCGGCTATACACCGTGCATCGCCTCAATGACGAACTGCATCTAAGACGAACGCTTGCGCTGGTGGCTGCCGCGTGCGAAGCTCCGCCTCACAACGATGGCGGGCGACTGCTCGCCCGCACAGGGGGAGATACGTCATGCTGGTGATTGACTGCGATGCGCACGTAGAAGAACCTGAAGAGGCGTGGTCTTATCTGGATCCTGCCTTCCATCGGAAGCGACCACTCATCGTGCAGTTCCCCGAGGACACAGTCTTTGGCGCCCACAACGCAGCGTGGGTCATCGACTACAAGATCCGACTCTACGGTGGCACTCCAACGATTATGAATCGGTCTTCGCAGAAGGGTGCTCCGGTCGCCATTCAGGACCTCACCGACGTTGAAGGCCGTATCTCCGCCATGGCGGAAGCCGGAATCGACAAGCAGATTATCTTTCCCACCATCTGGCAGGGCCCGGTCGCTGAAGACCCTGAACTGGAGTCCGCGCTGGCCACCAGTTGGAACACGTACATGGCCACTCAGTGCTCCAAGTCTGGAGGTCGCATCTTCTATGCCGCGGTAATCCCGTACCGTCGTCCCGCCGATGCTGTGGCAGAGTTGCGCCGCATCAAGGCGCTGGGTGGCGCTGCTGGCGTCTACACCCACGGGATCGAGTGGGACATGCCTCTCAGCAACCCTGAGTTCTGGCCGATCTACGAGGAGGCCGCCCGCCTCGATCTGCCGATCCTGATCCATACAGGCAACGTCTCACCGATGCTGCGGTTCATGGCGGAGGGCTTCCCTCGCCCCAATCAGGTGCAGTTCCCGCAGAACAACCCCTACGGCGGTGGCCTGAACCAGGTGCTCTACGGTGTCACTCAGTTGTTCGGCTCCAGCGCCATGGACGACTTCCCCAACCTCAAGGTCGTGGTGCTCGAGATCGGCTCCGACTGGGTGCCCACGTTCTCTAGAGAGCTGGGCGCGCGCACGAAGTTCAACGACTGGCTCGGCGATCGTCTGTTTGTGGCGTGCGCAGTCGGCGACGACATCACGCATGTCGTCGATCGCGTCGGCGACGATTGCCTCATCACTGCCACCGACTACCCGCACGGGGACGCATTCAGGGCTGACCGGCTCGAAGATCTGCTTACCGAGCGTGGCGATCTCAGTTCGAAGACGATCGACAAGATCTTGACGGGCAACCCGCTGCGCGCCTTTGATTTCAAGTAACACCTAGCAGCGCGAGAGTGGTCCCCTGGCCTACTTTGCGAGCGGACCTGGCCGGATTGCGACCGCCAACTCGATTGGCTTGCCGTGGGGCGTATTGAGGTAGGCCTGACGCCACTCCTCGGTACGTAGGCCCATGTCGTCAGCGCCCACCAAGCAGCGTTCCTCGCACAGTCTTTCTAGCGCGTTCACCCAGTGGTGGTAGTAAGTGTTGCCCAGGTCGGGGTCGCCCTCCTCTTGAGCTTTGCGCACCTCGGCAGAGAAAACCTCCGTCCACTCAGGCCACGTGAAATGCCCCTCCGCCGATAGCCGCACCGCGAGTGCGAACGCTGCCGCCTGCCATGGCGCTTGGAACACCGGGCCGTCCTTGTCGCGAGGGATCAATGGCAAGTCTTGGATCAGCTCGTCCTGATTAGTCGGTGTCGGCATGCCGGTTACTCCACAGGCTCCAGGTAGTCTTCCCACAGATCGGCGTATATCGCACTCCGCGTTGCCGCCGATTTTCCCCACAACTCCGTCGCTTCGAAACGCACACAGTAGAGATGACCGCCTTTGTCGATGCCCTGTGAGCTCATATCGGGGAACAACTGTGATCCGTAGTGCTCATGGACCGTCCCCACATGACCTCGCAGGTAGCGCGGCTCGCGGGTGTGGGTGCTCGGATGCCGATTCTTCGCCAGCACTCGGTTGCCTGGGGCGAACTTGGCTGGTGCGTCGTCGGGGAGTACCACTTCGCCAAGTCGATTTGGGACTCGGCTACCTGCTTCCGCAGTTAATACGCGTGGCTTCAGTTCTTCGGGTATCAGCCCTTCGGGTACTCCCGTTTCGAGTTCTTGTTGAGTCACCAGCCCGGCTTCGAGCAGCAGCGTCTCGATCCCCACCAGCCAGTTCTCGTAGTAGGAGTGGCGCAGGTATTCGACGGGTCGTTGGCGCTCACGTGCGTAGCGGCCCTTGTCGATGTTCCAACGGCCCAGCGCTCCCAGCGCTCGGTTCATCCCGTACACACGGCCTTCCCAGGCTGTGTGAAAAACCGGTTCCTCAGATTCGGGCTCAGCGTTGATCGGGCCGAATCCCTCCATGCCGCCCATGTCGTGCACGCCGTTCATCCGGCGCTCGCCGCCGTCCCGGGTGCCCGGGCGACCTCGACGCCGATCATCGAGTTACGCGAAACGAGTTGAGCGAGTTCCTCTGCGTTCCATCCCTCGGTGCCGTCCGGCCGTTGAGGCAGTACGAGGTAGCGCATCTCAGAAGTCGAGTCCCACACCCTCACCTCGGTCGTTTCAGGGACCTGCGTTCCAAACTCATCGAGCACGCCTCGGGGGTCTGAGACCGCTCGGGAGCGGTAGGGCGCCGACTTGTACCACACCGGCGGGAGGCCCAACACCGGCCACGGGTAACACGAGCACAGGGTGCACACCACCAGATTGTGTGTGTCGACCGTGTTCTCCAGCACCCGCATCTGTTCGCCTTGCGTGCCGACGTAGCCCATCGACGCTATCGCCGCGGTCGAGTCCTCTAGCAACCATTTGCGGAACTCGGGCTCCGTCCACGCTCGGGCCACCACTGCGGCGCCGTTGCGAGGGCCAACCTTCGTTTCGTAGGTGTCGATGACGGCATCGATCGCTGCACGATTGGCCAACCCCTTCTCCACCAGCAGCGACTCCAGTGCTTTTACCCGCAGTTCTATGTCCGCTGGCGGCTCCGTGAAGTCCTCGTCGTGCCCGTGGCTATGCCCATGCTCGTGCTCGTCCGCCATCCGACCCCTCCATCTGTTCGTCTACTCACGCGTGTCAAAATCGACTCTACCGGTCGCGCTCTAACCGGTCAACGGCGGGGATTCATCCTAGCGATGGTCTGCAGGAACCTCTACCTGGTGAGACAACATCACTTCGCGACGCTCGCGTGCGGACTCCATCAACGCGAGCTGAACCTCCAGCGTCGCCATACCCCAGTGGCCATCGTGGAAGATCGGCTCACCAAGGATGATTCCGGCGTACGCCTCGGCAAGTGTCGGGTCGGACGACCCGCCGCCGTCGGCTGCCGTCAGCGGCTCCTCGCGCACGCCATCATCGTTGTACACGTAGATGCCGTTGGGTGATTGTCGCAGCACACCTCGCCCGCACGTAACGATTAGCGCACCGAGGTCGCTCAGATATCGTCCAGGGTTCCCTCCGGTTGGGATGCCTTGGGCCGCGCCTGCCGCTCCTCCAAACCGTCCGTCGTCCTTCGCCTGCTGCTCGTTCCATGAGCCGTCGCGGAGCGCTCGACGAACCTCGATTCGCCGTTCGAGGGATGTCGCGCCGCCTTCTTTCTCCCACGGTAGCAACTCGCTCGCCATGAAGTACCCGTAGCCGTTGTACGCAATGGTTGCAGGCGTTCCGTCCTCGAACTCCAAGTACGCCGTGTAGTAGCCCGGTGCACCCATGCGGCCCTCCATCCACGTCCCCAGCGCTCCTCGCACGCTGCGCACGAGACCGCCGCCCAGGAAGCGGAGCGTGTCTATCTGGTGGGGCGCTTGCCGGAAACCGACGCCACCGCCCTGATTCACATCCACCTCTTCAGGCATACGTGGCCGCAGCATCCAGTTGGTGAACGCCAGCACGTTCATCGCTTTGATCGCACCCACCTCGCCCGATCTCACGACCCGCGCCATCGCCTGCACGGGAGGATCGAACGCTCGTGTGTGTCCGGATAGCAGCTTCACGCCGTTCCTGTCGGCGGCCTCGATCATCGTCTCCGCCTCTTTCAGGTCGATGGCCAGCGGCTTCTCCACGACCACGTGCTTGCCTGCGTTGGCCGCCATGACCGCATGCGGCATGTGCAGCGGATTCGGCGTCGCGACCCAGATCGCGTCAACGTCTGGATCCGCGCACAACTCTTCCATCGACGCGTAGGCCTTGCCGCCAAACTCACGCTCGAACGCCTCGCGCGCATGCGGGCGCAGGTCTGCGACAGCGACCGGCTCCACGTTGGGCTCCTTGCTCATCGTCGCCAGAACGCCTCCGCCAGCGTTGCCTATTCCCACCACTCCGAACCGTAGCGTTCGTCCCGCATTAGTAGCCATGTTTGCTAGCTCTCCGTGATCTCTTGCTTCGTCGCGCGCGTGGCGTTTCCCAACGCGTCGCGGGTCGCATGCTACCGCAAGCGACCAACTGCGGCACCCCGCCGCCGTCGCCGAGAACGTTCCCGTCAGAACCCGACCCCGGTCTTTCCCATGCTGCCGTGCGCCATCCCGCGCCAGGCGAAAACGCGATAAAGTAGGCTCATGAGTCAACATACCTACTGCCCCCGCTGCGGATCGATGCTGTCCACGAGATTCGACGGCGGTCGCGACCGTGCCGCCTGCGTCGTGGACGGATGCGGGTACATACACTTCGGCGACGCCTCGATCGGCTGCGGTGGCGTCGTGCTGCGCGATGACAAGATTCTGTTGGTCCAGCGTGGTATCAACCCAGGCAGAGGCAGTTGGCAGATCCCCGGGGGCTATGTGGAGATGGATGAGGAGATCCACTCTGCAGTGGAGCGTGAAGTTCTCGAAGAAGCGGGTGTTACGGCCAAAGTCACCGACTCCTTGGGCTTTCGGCATACAGCGGGAAACCCCGAACGACCATTCTCCAATCTCTACGTCGTCTTCAGGCTTGATCCCCTCGGCGGCGAACCACGCTCCGACGGTGAGGAAACCCTCGACGCTGGATACTTCACGCTTGAAGAGATGACCGCCATGACTGGCGTCCAGTCACTGTCGCTCTGGGCGATCAAGCAGGCGTTGCTCCACCCGCGGGGCGCGGGCTTCACCCACCGCCCGAACGATCTTGATCTGCGTCCGGGTTGGTCTCTCTTCGGCCTTTAGCGCCCCGGGTTCACGAATGGTTCAGTCCACATCTAGCGTTGTTCATACCGCTTGCCTGCTCACCCCGTAGCGTCTAACCGCTGCCTATGCAGGATGCTGCGGCGGCCGGGTACCGGCGACCAGGCGCAGCGCCTGAGAGAGCAAAAGCAGGACAAGACAGATGCCGAGGCACCGTTCCCTGCGGTCGTGATGGGTCCAGGCCACTGGATGGAGGTCAAGGACGCGGCATTGCAGAACGCCATCTTTCGCGGCTGGATGGACTGGCTAGCTGAGGGCTACTCCTCTCACGACCGCGCGCGGTTCATCCCCATGGGTGCTATGCCTGGCACCGCCGTCGATTTCTTCCAGATCGATTAGGAGCGATTTCCGAAAGCTAGAAAAAGAGGGCTGTCAGCGCTACCCCTCTTTTTTGGGGACCGACATCGCTTCGTAGGCTATCGAACCCTATCCCCAGAGCTGCTCACTGGCGATGCGTGCGCCTTCCGTCAGCGCCTGAAACTTGCCCCACGCGATCGACTCGTGGCCCACGCGAGGTCCTATGCCGCAGTCTGTGCCAGCCATCAGGTTCTCACGGCCAACGATTTCCGCGTAGCGAATTAGCCGTTGCGCGACCAGTTGCGGGTGCTCGATGAAATCGCTTGCGTGACCTATGACGCCTGGGATTAAGATGGCGCCGTCCGGGAGCTTCACGTCTTTCCAGATGACCCACTCGTGATCGTGCGCCGGGTTGGACGCCTCGATGGAGAATGCTCCGGCGTTGACGCCCAGGAATAGATCTACGACTTCGGCCAGCGGGATGTCGAACTTGTGCGGGCCGTGGTACGACCCCCAGCACGCGTGCAACCGCACGCGGTCTTTCGGGATTCCCCGTAGCGCGTGATTCAGCGCATCCACCCGCATCTCTGCGTACTTGCGGTACTCGGAGATGGTCTGATCCGGATACAGTTGCCAGGAGTCAAGCATGTCCGGGTCATCTATCTGGAGCAGCAGACCCGAGTCCGCGATTGCTTTGTACTCGTCGTGCATCACGTCCGCGATTGCGTAAACGAACTCCTCCTGTGTGGCGTAATGCTCGTTCCACAGCCAATGCTCGACCGACCCTGGTGCGACCGCAGGCAGGAAAGGCTCCCTATCCGTTACGCCCTGCAGCGCCGCTTTGAAGTTCGCGATGTCCGTCGCCACCGTCTCAGCGCCCGCGTACGTCAATGGCTCTACGCAGAACGCTTGTTTGTCGCGGGGCCTTCCCGAGCCGAACCCAAGGTCGAAGTAACCTGGGAACTCGACGCGGTCCCGCCCCGAGATTTGCAACGGGATGGGCCCGTCTCCTAGCGCGAATGTTCTGATCTCGATCCCGCCCAGGCGCTCTTTCGCATAGTTCGTGAAGTTCGTCTTGGAGAACTCACCGTCGTTGATGCTGTCCAGGCCCACGGACAGTTGCTTCTGTACCACCTCCGCTACTGCCTCAGTCAATCGTTGCGACAGCTTCCCCTCGTCGTAGGCGTCGCCGTTGGCCTTCGCTGCCACCATCTCGCGAACGTCGGTAGGGCGCGGCAAGCTGCCGGCGTGCATCGTCAGTATTCGATCGGTACTTCGTTTCATGAATGGCCCTCCTCGTGTCGGCGCGATGCTAGCACCGAGCGGCGGCAACGTCACTCGGTGCTAGCATCGTCCGTTATCCTGGCGCGACCCTTAGGAGGCTCCTATGCAAGACACGAACTCAGATACTGAAACGGGAAACCTCGTCATTGCCACCGTCCGCGACTTCGTCGCCCGTGAAGTCAGGCCCGTCGCAGCGGCCTATGACCACGACGACACGTACCCCGAAGCGCTCATCGATCGCATGAAAGAGCTCGGGCTATTCGGACTCACCATCCCCGAGCGCTTCGGAGGTGCAGGCGTGTCTCCCTGCGTGTACGCCAACGTCATCGAAGAGCTAGCGCTTGGTTGGATGAGCCTGACCGGCGCGTTGAACACCCACCTGCTGCTCGCCCTCATGATTCAGGAATCCGGGACCGACGAGCAGCGTGAGCGCCTGTTGCCGCTCATGGCCGATGGATCCTTGCGTGGCGTGCTCTGCATCACCGAACCGGACGCAGGCACCGATGTCCAAGCAATCCAGACCCGAGCGGTCGACGATGGCGATCACTACGTGATATCGGGTAGCAAGATGTTTGTCACCAACGGACGCCACGGCGACCTCTACGGTGTGGTTTGCAAGACCAACCCAGATGCCGAGCCCGCGTATACGGGCATCTCGCTGATGCTCGCACAGAAAGGCCCTGGCCTTACCGTCGTGCGCGACATCCCTAAGCTTGGCTATCGGGGGATCGAAACCACCGAGCTGTCGTTCGATGGCTTGCGCGTGCCTAAGACCGACCTCCTCGGCGCCATTGAGGGCCAAGGCTTCCGGCACGTCATGCGTGGGCTGGAGCTTGGTCGCGTGAACGTCGCTGCGCGAGCGGTAGGCGTGGCGCGTGCGGCGTTGCAGGACAGTATTCGCTACGCGCAGCAGCGGCAAACCTTCGGCAAGTCCATCGCTGAGCACCAGGCGATACAGGAGTTGCTCGCGGACATGGCGACAGACGTCCAGGCGGCCCACCTCTTGGTCGCCAATGCTGCGGCAAAGATGGAGCGTGGTGAGCGGGCTGACCTGGAAGCTGGCATGGCGAAACTCTTTGCGAGTGAGGCATGCTTGCGTGTCGCCACCAACGCCATGCGCATCCATGGTGGCGTTGGCTACACCCAGGACCTGCCCATCGAGCGCTACTTCCGTGACGCACCGCTGATGATTATCGGCGAGGGGACCAGCGAGATCCAACGCCAGGTTATCGCGCGTCGCCTAATTAGCGAGTACCCCGACGGCGACTTCTTACGCGATTCGCTCTAGAAGATCCCTTGTTGGGTAGCGCTAGAAACCAGAAAGGGCCGCCCTGATGGGCGGCCCTTTCTGGTTTCTAGCGCGATTCAGGCGTACTAGCCGCCCAGGTGCTTCTTGAAGAAGTCCACCGTCCGTGGGAAGGCGTCCTTTGCCGCAGCCTCGTTGTAGCTGCCGCGCGCGTCGCAGAAGAAGCCGTGGCCTGCACCCGCGTAGGTGTGGCTCTCGTAGTCCTTGCCCTTGGCCTTTAGCGTCGACTCGATCAGGTCGACGTTTACGGTTGGGATACCCCCGTCTGCGTCACCCCAGAATCCGATCATCGGCACGTTGATGCTGTCGACCGTGGCGTCCAGCAGACGAGGTGCGTCCGCAGGTGCGTCGGGGCGAGGCAGGATGCCGCCACCGTAGTAGATCGCTGCTGCGCTGATACCAGGTACGCTGGCGCCTGCGAGGTACGAGACCATGCCGCCGAAGCAGAAACCGACGATCCCGATGTTGTCAGCGTCCACGTTCGGGTCGTTCTTCAGGAGATCTACCGTCGCCGACACATCCGCGATGATGTCGTCATTGGTCAGCTTGCCGCGGATGCCGCCACCGCGTGCCATGTCGTCGAAAGGCACGATGACGTTCTTGCCTTCCCTGTGGAATAGGTCCGGTGCGGCCGCAACGAAGCCCGCGTCTGCGAAGCGATTCGCTACGTCCTTCATGTGATCGTTCACCCCGAATATCTCCTGGATCACAATGACTGCGGGGCGCTTGCCTCCGCCGTCCGGTGTGTAGCAGAAGATCTGCATGTCGCTTCCGCCAGCCTGTACCTCTGCAACCGCGCTTGAGTTCGCCATATCTTTCCTCCGTAGTGGGTTTCGATGAACCGCCCTGTAGCCTAATCGTTGGCGGCGTTCCTGACTAGCACCCCCTTGGGTCGGCGACTCGGCGCGACGTGCGCATGCCTACCAAGTTTCGGGTATCGTATGCTGATCTAATTCCCCGCGTGCGGCTCTTCCCAGGAGGTACCCATGACCCTCTTCCTCAACAACGACCACATCTCCGCAGTCCTGACCATGAAGGACACCATCGACGCCCTGGAGCAGGCGTATAAAGATCTTGCTGCTGGGCGAGCGGTCTGTCGTCCGAGGATCGATCTCCGCATCCCCACGGACGATCCGTCCAAGTTGTATCAGTGGGGCACCATGGAGGGTGGCTCCTCGTCTTCCGGCTACTTCGCTATCCGCATGAAATCCGACATCACCTACGAGCAAGAGTACGGTGGAACCCGGACGGAAGAGAAGTACTGCATGGAGCCTGGCCTCTTCTGCGGGCTGATCCTGCTCATCAACATCCAGAACGGCGAGCCCCTCGCATTCATCAACGATGGCGTGCTCCAGCACATGCGCGTTGGTGCGGACTCTGCCATTGGCACGAAGTTCATGGCACGCGAGGACGCTGCGGTCGTTGGCATGATTGGCTCAGGAGGGATGGCTCGGAGCCACGCCGAGTCGCTTTCTCACGTGCGGAACATCAAGCGCATCAACGTATACAGCCCCACCAAGGCCAACCGAGAGGTCTATGCCAAAGAGGTGTCTGAGAAGCTTGGTATCGAGGTCGTTCCAGTTAGCACCGCTCAAGAAGCCCACGAGGGCGCCGACATCATCGCTGGTTGCACCGACTCCACCGAACCAGTGATCTTCGGCCGCTGGGTGCCTGACGGTGCGCACATCACCTGCGTCGGTGGCCGGCCGGACGGCGACACGATGGAACGCGTGGACCGCTCACTCAGGTTGGGTTCTGCCCCGGCGCCCATCGGCATGCCAGAGATGAAACTGCACGACGAGGTCATCGGCTACGAAGCGCTTCCTGCCGACGACAATCCACGGGTCCTGCGCCCGAAGCAGAAGCTGCGCACCCATGGGATCTTCGCCGAGGAGCGTGCCGTGTTCTTGGAGGATATGCTGGCGGGCGCGGCGCCTGGACGTAGCTCGGACTCGCAGGTCACCTACTCAGAACGTGGCAACATCCAGGGAGCGCAATTCTTCGCGGTGGCGGGTAGGGCATACGAATTAGCCAAGGCGAGGGGGCTCGGCAACTCAGTGCCGACCGAGTGGCTGCTACAGGACATCCGCGACTAGCTGTGGGCACTCGCCACACGAACCGATAGAATCTCTGCGACCGCCCGAGGACAAACCACGCAAGGAGACCCCCCTTGGAACTGACAGAAGCACTTCCGTTGCTCACAGAGAACCACACCGCGGTCGCCATCACCGTCGGCGCATCTGGCAGGCCTCAGTCGACCATCGTCACCACCGGCTTGGTTGACGGCAATCTCTGCTGGATATCGCGCGGCAGGACGATTAAAGTAAAGAACATCGAGCGCACGGGCCGGGCGGCCGTCACTGTAATCAAGCTTGACACTCGGCGCTACATCACCGTCGAAGGCCCTGCCGTCATCCACCCGTGGCCGACGGCCAATGCAGGAGCTGACGTGGATGCTCACGTAAAGCTGCTCAAGGAGGTCTATCGCGCCATGGGGCGACCCCCCAAGGAGAGCGACGAGGTGTTCGCGCAGACGATGGCCGACGAGAAGCGTATTGTGATCGCGGTGACGCCGGAATCGGTCTACGGGAGCCTGACGCAACGATGAGCTCTGGCCTCGCCAGCAGCACCCTATACGAACGTGTAGGCAAGGAACCTTTCTTCGTGAAGCTCGTGGACAAGTTCTACGAGGGTGTGGGGCAAGACGTAATCCTTCGCCCCCTGTACCCGGAAGACCTCGTCCCCGGCAAGGCGCACCTGGCTGGATTCCTGTCGCAGTACTGGGGCGGACCGCCGAACTACAGCATGGAGCGTGGGCACCCGGCCCTGCGGATGCGCCACCGTCCGTTCGCCATCGGGCAGGTCGAGCGCGACGCGTGGGTGCTGCACATGACCGAGGCCGTCGCGGTCTCCGACGCCTCACCACAGGACAAGGCGTTGATGCTCGCCTACTTCTCGGACGCGGGCACGTTCCTCATGAATCGCAGCTAGCGCCTTGACTTACCAGGCCTTCGCTTCGAGGTACTCTCGAGCGCCATCCCAAACCTCGGCTTCGCCATCGAGCATGATGTCGACGGGGCGCACGCCGTAGCGGCTGCCCGATTGGGGTTCCTGCGGCTCCGTGCCATCTTGGAGGTCCTGCGCCGTCTTGATTAGCCGCTTGCGGACCGAGATGATCGCCGCATCCGAGCTCACCAGGTGCTCGATTGAGCGGTCCACGATTGGCCCGCCCATGTCCTCCTGAACCGCCCAGTCCTGCGCCGGGATCGACTTGATGCCAGAGAACGATGTCGTCCTCTGGGACGCTCGGTCGATCAGGTAATCGTTGTTCATGTTTTCTTTCGGCAGGTACGTCCCAGGGATCATCTCCGGGAAATTCACCCCACCGTGCTCAGCATCCCAACGCTCCCTGTCGGTCAGGGGGCGCGAAGGATGCCAGATTGCTCGGTAGAAGAGTGACGACTTATCGTCTATTGGCACGCGGATCTGGAGGTGCACGGGCGTGCCAGGCTTCGCTGCAATCATCGTGAACGATGGCATCAGCCACTGGTTCACACGCCAGTAGCTCTTGGTGCCTTCACCGTTGCGGCGCGCGCCCAGCATGATCCCGTAGTCCGTGTCCTTGAATAGCCACGTCGGCGTAGCGTCGGAGAACATCGCTCCCTGCATCCGATCGCGTACCGCAAGCGGATTGGCGCCCTTGTCGATCCGGCTGTGCAGGAAGCTCACGTGGCTGGAGTCCAGTTCACCTTCCATCATTTGCATCCAGTTCGCTCGCAGCAGCACCTTCGTGATGTGCCGGTGAGAATCTGGAACGCGATTGATCTCGAATTCCGGGAATGGTGGCTGAGATCCCGCTGGCCCCATGTATGCCCAGATGAACCCTCCGCGTTCCATCGTTGGGTACGCTGCGAATGCCGTAATCTTGCCCTTGAAGGTCGCGCCTTCTGGAGCGTTGGGGACGTCAACGCAAGTGCCGTTCACGTCGTACTTCCACCCGTGGTAGGCGCAGCGCAGGCCGTTCTCTTCGTTGCGGCCCCAGAACAGATTGGCCGAACGGTGCGCGCACCTGGCGTCTAGCAGCCCCACGCGCCCGCCCGTGTCCTTGAATGCCACGAGCCGCTCGCCAAGCACGTTCACCCGTACCGGATCGCTGTCCGAAGTAGGAACTTCCTCCGCCAGCATCACCGGCAACCAGAATCGGCGGTAGAGGTTGCCCATCGGCGTCCCGGCGTTGGTCTGCGTCAGTAGCTGATTCTCATCGTTGGTTAGCATCAATCACCTCGGCGGCCAGAAGGCGCTGGCGCATCCGTGCGCCTGCACAAGCATGCCGCTACCACTGGCCATCGTCAACCGATTAGCGTGCGCTACAATCGTCCCCGCGCTCCCGGCCAGCCAGCGGACGCACAGAAGGCATGATTGAGCACCGAGAGCACAGGAGCCAGCCAGGCTCAAGACGAAACGCTATCCGGACGAAGGGGTTTCAGGCTCCTCGGCTCCCTGGCGTTCGGACACTTCTTCGTCCACTTCTCTGGTCACGCCTTTGTCGTGCTCATGGCTGAGGTTGTCTCGAGCTTGGGGCTTGCGCCGTCCGCTGCGGGCATTATCATGGCTGCTCGCAGCATGGGTGGCGCCATTTCCCAATTCCCCATGGGCATGCTCGCCGACCGTTTCGCCAATCGCCGCACCCTTTTCATGACCGCTGCGCTGCTCTGGTTCGGCGCTTTCTACTTCTTCATCGGATTTGCGGGTGACCTGCTGACCATCGCGGTCCTAGCAGGATTCCTCGGATTCGGCGGTGCGCTCTGGCACCCACCCGCCATAGGCCTGATCTCTACGCGCATGCCCGAGCGTCGTGCCTTCGGCATGGCCGTGCACGGGATTGGCGCTGGCGCCGGCGATACTCTCGGCCCCCTGATTGTGGGCGGAATGCTCCTCGCCTTCACGTGGCAAACGATCTTCAAGCTCGCGCTGATCCCCGGCCTGATCTTCGCGCTGGTGTTCTTCCTGCTCATGCGCGGGTTCGCTACCGGCTCGTCGCGCGGGCACACCTCCATGGCGGACTACTTCAAGTCCCTGGGCGAATCCGCGAGGCACCGTCCACTTCTACTCTCCGTCGTCGCGGGCAGCACGCGCACGGGTGGGCAGATGATCCTCATGGCATTCGTCCCGCTCTATGCCCTCGATGAACTCGGCCTCAGCAAGGGCCTTGTTGGCGCGGTCGCCTCGCTGCTCCTGGGCCTGTCGCTCGTTTCGCAGCCGGTGCTCGCTTACATATCCGACCGGATCGGGCGCAAGTACACGGTGCTGCCCACTGCCGCGTTGCTCACCGTCTTGGCGCCCATGCTCGCATTGACCGCCGGTGCGGTCTCGCTGTTCATCGTGGTCGCAGCCATCGGACTGGTCATGTTCAGCACGGCGCTCGTGCTCAACGCTTACGGCCTAGACATCGCTCCGCCGGAGTTGCACAGTTCCATCACTGCCGCGCAGTTTCTTAGCGGCCTCGCGGTCGGAGGTATTTCCCCGCTGATCGCCGGCGCCATCGCTGACTCTCGCGGTATCGGCAGCACCTTCATCGTCGCGGGAGTGCTCTTTGGCATCACAACTGTGATGGTGCTCTTCCTACCCAACGTCAAATCGGGTCGCCCCACCACCAAGTTCGGCGCTGGCTAAGCGGGCACGCCTGCTGGCCAGCGCAACGTCATTCTGAGTGCAGCGAACCAATTTCTCACATCCCCGTCCCCCTCCCGACCCCCCCCCCTCACGAGCGTCGCTGAGCGGCACCTACGTGCGCGCCGACCTCCTTGCCGCGCGCCACACACGCTCCAGCGTGAGCGGCATGTCGAGCCCGTTGGCGCTCGCTCCAACCTGCGCGAGAGCGTCCGCCACCGCATTGGCGACCGCCACCGGCGATGCGACCGTTGGAAGTTCGCCGATTCCTTTGATTCCCAGCGGGTTTGTCGGCGAAGGCGTTTGAAGATTCTCGAGCACGTATGCGGGCGTGCTCTCTGAGTTGGGGATACCGTAGGTCATCAGATTGGTCTGAAAGGGCTGGCCCTCGCCATCGTAGGAAACGCCCTCCGACATCGCCTGGCCAATGCCCTGGGTGATACCGCCCTGAATTTGCCCTCGCACGATCATCGGGTTGATCATCGGACCGCAATCGTGCACCGCGACGAAACGCTCGATGCGCACGTCACCGGTGCCCCGGTCGAGCGTTACCTCGGCGATGTGCGCAGCGAAGGCGAACGGATTCGCCGGTAGCGTGTACGCGACCTCGAACACCAGCGGGCCGGTCGTCCCCGACGCGCGCGCCTGAGTACGCACTACGTCTTCCATGTCCAGCGCGGCATGGAAGTCGAGCTTGCTGCACGCGCGATTGTCGGCGAGGAATACATCGTCGGGCTCGCACTTCAGCATGCGAGCCGCAGTCGTCCGCAGTGACTCAGACGCTTGCTGCAGCGCAGCGTAGATGGCGTTGCCACCTACTGCTAGACCGCGGGAGGAGGTCGTACCACCACCGCTCTCCAGCAGATCGGTGTCACCGTGCTGAACTTCTATGCTCTCGATGGGCACACCGAGTGCATCTGCCGTAATTTGTGCGAACGATGTTTCGGTGCCTTGCCCGTGGGGCGACACGTCCGTCACCACCACAACACTCCCCGTGCGCTCAATCTCCACGCGGGCGTTGCTCTGGCGGACGCCCGCCTTGCCGCCGGATGCCTTCACCACCGTGGCGATGCCGATGCCCGTCACCGTATCGCCAGGAGGACTCGCACGCTGGCGCTTGCGGAAGTCGTCGTACTCGGCAAGCTCCAGCGCACGGTCGAACACGGCCTGGAAATCTCCCGAGTCGTAGGTGAGTCCCGTTGCGGTCGTGTGCGGGAACGCGTCGCGGGGGATGAAATTCAGCTTGCGGAGCGCTGCCGGATCCATGCCCAACTCAGCAGCGATATCGTCCACGACCCGCTCGATGAGCACGGCCGCCTCGGGCCCGCCGGCGCCTCGGTAGGGGCCGGTCGGTGGCTTGTTGGTAACGACACCAAGGCATTCGACATCCATTGCAGGCACCGCGTAGGGGCCCGCCACGCGCTGGACGGCATTGCCCAACGGCCCGCCGCTGGACGTGAGGAAGAACGCGCCCAGGTCGGCCAGCATGCGGAAGCGTAGGCCAAGGATGTGGCCATCGTGGCTAACCGCGGCTTCCACGTCACCCGTGAAGCCCCGACCGTGGGAGGCCACCAGATTCTCCGAACGCTCTTCGATCCATTTCACCGGACGCTTGAGCTCGATGGCTGCATACGCTGAAGCCACCTCCTCCGGCCAAACCTCGATCTTGCGACCGAACCCGCCACCTACGTCGGGCGCGATCACACGCACGTCGTTGGGCTTCTGGGGTAGGAGTGCTTTGAGGTATGTCTTGACCCGATGAGGCACCTGCGTCGACGTCCACATCGTTAGCTCGTCTGCGGTTGAGTCGTAGCTGGCAACAAGTCCCCGGCATTCCATAGGCGTCGCCGCCAGGCGTGGGACATCGTACGTGCCACGCACGATTAGGTCGGCCTGCTCGAACGCCTCGGCCACATCCCCAGCACCAGCAAACGCACGCATCACCACGTTCGTGCCGATGTGGGCGTGCAGCGGTTCGGTGGCGACGGCGGATGCACGGGCGTCTACCAACGCCTCCAGCGGCTCATAGTCGACCTCCACCAGGTCGGCGGCGTCTCTCGCGGCGTAACGATTAGCCGCTACCACCAACGCGATGGGCTGGCCTACGTAGCAAACGCGTTCAACGGCGAGCACTGGGTGGGCTGGTATGGGGGCCTCGCCCATCCCTTCGCGGCGTATCGCGCCGATGGGCTCCACCAGCCCGTCTAGGTCGGTACCCGTTAGCACCAACGCCACGCCATCGGTGGCGCGCGCTTTTGTGGCGTCGACTCGCAGCAGACGGGCGTGGGCGTGCACGCTGCGCACAACGACGGCGTGCAGCATATCGTCAAGCTGAATATCGTCGACGTACTGTGCCGCGCCGCGGAGAAGGCGTGCGTCTTCCAGTCGGTTAAGCGACTGCCCTCTGAAGGTGGGCATCGTTAGCCGATCCTCTCGCTCGCCTGAGTGAGCGCTCGTTTGGTGAGTTCCGCTGTCAGATGCTCGCGGTATTCGGGTGATCCGTGGACATCTCCGAGGAACTCGATACCGTTGGTCGCGCGTACAGCGGCCTTGGCGATGCTTTCGGACGTCACTTGCTTACCCGCTAGGTAGTGTTCCGTCGCTCGCGCCCTGATCGGCGCGGGCCCCGCACCCGTGACCGCGACGCGCACTCGCGTGCACGTGCCCTCTGTGTCGGTGATGAGTAGTGCTGCGACGCCGACCACAGCAAACCGCGAAGCGCGGTTAGCAAGCTTCTGGTAGGACCAGCCTGTTCGGGGTGCTATTGCGGGAACGCGCACGGCGGTGATGATCTCTCCCTCGTCCAGCGCTGAGGTGTACGCGTCCACGAACATCTTGTCGGCCCGCACCGTCCGCTGGCGTGCGCCGCCAGCGATACGGAACGTCGCTTCGAGCGCAAGCAACGCGGCGGGTAGGTCTGCTGCCGGATCGGCGTGGGCTACGGAGCCGCCGATGGTGCCTCGGTTACGCACCTGCACATCGCCGATTAGCGCTGCAGTCTCAGCGAGGATTGGCGCGAGGCGCTGGACCGCCTCCGACGACTCGATGGCGTAATGCGTGGTCATCGGACCAATGGCCAGGCCTCCTGCGGTTTCGTCGATGCCCGAGATTCCGTCGATGCGACCGAGGTCGACCACCGCTGCTAGGTTAGCGAGCCGTAGCTTCATCATTGGCACGAGGCTCATGCCGCCCGCCAGCACGCGGGCCTCGCCGTCGTACTTGCGTAGGGTCGAAACCGCCTGCCGAAGGGTCTTGGGAGCGTGATATTCGAATGCAGCGGGAATCATCGAGTCTCGCCCCGCATGGTTTCCGCCGCACGCATCGCCGAGGCCACGATGTTCTGGTAACCCGTGCAGCGGCAGAGGTTACCAGCGATTCCTCGTCGCACGTCTGCTTCCGTCGGGTTCGGATTGCGCTCCAACACCTGCATCAATGTCATCACCATCCCTGGCGTGCAGTAGCCGCACTGCAGACCATGTTCTAGCCAGAACGCCTCCTGCACCGGATGTAACGTCTCGTCAGTCGCCACTCCTTCGATCGTCTGGATTGTCGCGCCGTCCGCCTGCACCGCGAACATCGTGCACGACTTCACCGCGAGCCCATCCGCCAGCACCGTGCAGGCGCCGCACTGGCTGGTGTCGCAGCCGATGTGCGTGCCAGTCAGTCCGCGCACCTCGCGTATGTAGTCCACGAGTAACGTACGCGGCTCAACGTCGTCAGTGCACGCACTTCCATTGATAGTTACGGTGATCTTCATAGCGCTGCGGAGTCTAGGGTTCGTGCAGGGCCGTGTCGAGCCCCGCTAGACCGGCAATCATCTTTCCTTTTCACGGAGCAGTGACTCCTTGATGAGGAAGCCGAGAATGGCTGCCGATGCGAGGCCTGTCCCTGCCAAGAACGCGAATGCAGCCGTATACCCGGAGACTGCCACCAGCGCGGAGAAGCTGAGTGGGTTCGCCATGAACCCGCCTTGGCTTACCATGCGGCCGACACCGAAGAAGCGGCCCCTGGCTTAAGGTGGAGCGAAGTCCGTGCCGATCGTCTGCATTGAGCCGGAGAGTCCAGCCCCGATCAGCTGCATCCACACGAAGCCAACGACGAACGCCCAGTAGCCCCAGCCCGCTGCTGCCGTTACTGCGAACCAGACCATGGACAGCGAGAACAGAGCAAGGCCAGGAACCACCGTCACCTTGCGACCGAAGCGATCCATGATGTACCCGGCTGACAGCGTCAAGGGTATTCCCGCCAATGCCATGGCGCTGCTCAGGAAGGCAAGGTCCAGCGAGTCGACGTTGTAGACGTAAGCTCCGAAGAGAAACACCGTTCCGCCGCCGATCGCACCGCCGCGCGTCATGGTGGAGAACACTTGCGCGATGTATAAGATCGGTATCGGAGGCTTCAGTAGAAGCTTCCAGGAGAATTGCTCGTCGCTGGCGGACTGCTTACCACCGTGGCCTCTCGGATTCGGATTGCTCTCTTGGACAACTAGGAAACTGGGAATCACCGCCATCAACGAGACGATGCCGTGGAGGACGAACGGGATCCGAAGACCGAATAGCTCGGCCGTCACGCCACCGATGATTGGCCCCGCCAGGAGCCCCAGTCGCTGAACGCCGAACATGCTCGTGATTTGCCGCGCCCGTGACCCGCCCCCACCATCCGCGATGACCGTCAGTCGACTTAGCATCCACATCTGCGTGCCGACGCCTGCGATGAACCGGTACAGCAGGAGTACTCCGAACGACTGCACCGTTGCCGTCGCCAAGAGCGCACACCCCACAATGATCGGCCCCGCGAGCAGCACGCGCCGCCGCCCCCACCTATCGATGGCGTAGCCGACGGGCAGGCTGGCAACGAGCCCGCCCAACATCTGCGCCACGAACAGGTTGGCTGCGACCGCTACGCTCACGCCGAACTCGTCACGCGCGAAAATCGGCAGCACTGGTGTCGTGATGCCCTGGCCAAGCCCGATCGCGAGCGCCGGCAGGTGCAGCGACAGGAATACTTACAGGTAGCCACGAGGCCTTGCCGGTGCGGATGCCTCGGTCGCAGTGGGGCGCTTCTCCTCAGTAGCCATCGAGTGAGCGCGCCTCTCCTATTTCCTCCCGAAGAAACGTGAAGCGTTGTCCCACATAAGCTTTTGCATCGACGACTCCGGGATGCTCTTCCACGCCATGACTCGCGACGGCGAATCGGGGAACTCACACTCCGCGTGGGGGTAGTCCGAGGCGTACATGAGAACGTTGTCGCCAACGAAGTCCATGACCATTTTGATCATGTCCTCTTCCTCGGTCATCTCGATACTTGCGAAGAAGCGACCGTCCGCGACGTATTCGTTGACCTTTTTCTGAAGATCAGCTGTGAAGCCAACATAATCGATCTGTTCTTCGAGACGCCGCAGCCAGAACGGCAGCCAACCAACGCCTGACTCGAGGATACCGACGCGCAGGTTCGGGTAGCGGTCCAGGACGCCTGAGCCGAACATCGAGCCCATGAACTTCATCGCGCCCCATGGGTGAGAGCACAGGCGTGCAAGCATGCGGTTGTCGTCCATGTCGCGGTAGCCGGGGAAGTAGGGCGCCACCCAGGTCATGCTGTGATGCAAGATGGGCAGATCATGCTCGGCTGCGGCCGCGTAGATCGGCTCCATGTCCGGGTGATCCAGCGGGCGGTGCAGCGACGCGAACGGCAGAACGCCTGCGGCCCAGTCTGAGGACCCCCAGCGTTTGATCTCGGCTGCGGATTCTTCTACGTTTGTGCCTGAGACCGCGAGCAGTGCCATGAAGCGGCCCTTGTGTCGCCCAATGAAATCGTCAGCGAGCCGGTGGTACGCGCCGATCAGCCCCATCTCGATGTCGGTATCTCCCAGCGTAGAGAGGCCGATACCCACGTCCGGAACCATCATATGAACGTCCGTACCCTCCTCGTCCATGTCCACTACGCGGAGGTCGAACGCATCGTCGACGACGCCCACCGCTGGCAGTTTGTCGCCGCTGTACGTGCCGAAGTGAAGACGTGAATGGCCGTCCTGCGGGGCTTCCTGGGCCGCAGCAGAGCCGAGCACGCGCCGGAACGGAGTGAGACCGAGAGCGTAGTGATGGCGCTCGGGGTCCTCGCGCGGCGTCGTCGTCTGATCGGAGCGCGCGCCCACCTGGTACTGCTCAAGCTCAGGCATTTTCCGCTTGAAGCCCTCACTCAGGTACGGTCCGAGCGCCTCGATCGACGGGTGGATGTGGGTGTCAGCGTCAAAAACCTTTTGACCATTGATCATTGCGTTCCTTGCTCCTAGTTCGCGTGTGGAGTAGCGCTGGCGAGTATAGCTGACGCTGTGTTGAATGACCCTTGGAGTGCTCGTAACATGATCCCCCAGAGAGCAAGTACGGCAACATCCTTGAGGAGTAATGTAGCGATATGGCGTTCAGCGGCCTGTACACCCTGGAAGAGTTTGGCGACGACGTCGGCGCGGCATTGGACGTCTGGGGCGACAGCATGGAGGCGGTCCTTAACATGGGGCACCTTGTTCAGCGCTTCATCGCAGAGAACGACACGAAATCCCTCTGGACGATCGGCGAGCCTGCCGCGATAAGCTCTGGCCTGCCGGGTCGAAAGCTCCTCGATGACCCTGACCAGCGTTTTAGGCTGTTGCTGGCGGAGTACGCCCCAAACACCGCCACGGCGGTCCACTCCCACGAGGGCTGGGTCGTCATCGGCATCATCAAGGGCAGCGAGCGCTACATGTCATGGCGCAGAGCTGACGACGGCACAGATTCAACGCATGCCGACCTTGAGGTCGTCCAGGACCACCACATCATGGAAGGCGAGTTCGGCTACCTGTACAACGAGCCGTTCAACGTCCATCGGCAAGCAGCCGAGGAGCGTGGTGCGTTGGAGATCGTCCTCATGAAGGGCAGGGGCCAGCGCCTCAATCACATCGACGAGGCCACCGGCGACTGCTCTGCGCCCATCGAGCTGAACCGCTAGGTCCCCTACAACTCGCCGCGTAGCTCCATGTAGGCTCGTCGCACGACCCCAGGCAGCCGGTCCTCCTGCCGTCCCCACTCGGCGAACGGCCCCAACCGCAGTGCGGCGCGTGCCTGCTCTTCGCTTAGTCCCGTCTCGTACGACTGCCGCACCTGGCCGACGACTAGTTCCAGGCATTCCTGCATCTCGTGTAGTTCCGCGTTGGAGCCCACAGGCCCGTGGCCTGGCACGATGACATCTGCGCTCAGCTCTTCCAGCCTCGCCGCCGCCGTGATCCAGTCAGCCGGAAACCCATCGCGCGCGTTTGGTATGTATTTGTGGAACGCCAAATCACCCGCGAACGCAACCCCCACATCGGGCAGGTACGCCACCACGTCGCCTCGCGTGTGCGCGCGCCCCAGAAACAGCAGCTCTACTGACGTGCTCGCCAGGTGGAGGGTCGCTTTCGTCTCAAAGGTAACGTCAGGCGGAGTGGCCTCCAGTGGCTCCATCTCCGGCCACAGTGCGGGGTATAGATCGCGCAAGAACTCCCGATGGCCGTCCCACTCGGCAAGCAGGTCTTCCCTGCACGTGTCGTGAGCGATGATCGGCACGCGCGGGAGCACCGCGTTTCCGAAGACATGGTCGCCGTGCCAGTGCGTGTTGATGATGTGACGCACGGGCGAGTCCGTCACCCTGCGCACCTCTGCCATCAGGTGGCTCGCCAGCGAGGCTGTCATCAGTGTATCGATGACGACTACACCATCGCGGTCGACGATGAATCCGGCGTCGGTGGAGCCGCCCGCTTGGACGAACGCGTACACACCGCTCGCGACTTCAATCGCACCTGTTTCGTACTGCGAGCCCAAAGCTATCCTCTCACCTGCGGAATCACGTCCTCTGCCAAGATCTGCACCGTCCGCTGAACATCGCCTAGCGTGCGTGCCTGAGGCAGCAGCACGAAATGGCTGACGCCGATGTCTATGTAGCTCGCTAGTACCTCGGCAACCTGGGTCGCTGGCCCGAGCACCGTGCCACGTGTCGCTGGCCCAGTGGCGTCCGGCTCCTCGCGCAGATCGACCAGCACGCGCAAGGCCAGATTCACCGCCTCGCGTTGGCGCCCCGCCTGCTCAGCCATGTCTCGCACGCCCTCGAACGATGCCGCAAGCGATGCTGGCGTCGTTCCGAACAAGGGCGGAAGCCACACGTCGCCAACCCGTGCGGCGCGGCGCATCACCGGCTTCGTGTGCCCGCCAACCCAGATGGGCGGGTAGGGCTGCTGTGCGGGCTGCGGGTAGGCAGCTACGTCCCGGAACTTATAGAACTCGCCATCGAACGAAGCATTGGGCTTCGTCCATATCTCCCGCAGCACCTCGATGCCCTCGTCCAGCATCCTGCCTCGGTTCTTGAACTCCAGACCGAGAGCGTCGAATTCCTCGGCGAGCCAACCAGCCGCGACGCCCAGGATCGCGCGGCCGCTAGACAGCACATCCAACGTCGCGACGGTCTTAGCGACGGCCAGCGGGTGGCGGAGCGGCAGTAGGTTAATGGCGGTGCCCAACTTGACCTTCGACGTGATGCCCGCGACGTAAGCGAGGCACGTAAATTGGTCCATGAATGGCATGCCAGGAGGAATCAGGAACTCCCCATCAACGTGGTAGGGATACGGCGACGTCGATTCCGTTGGCAATACGACGTGATCAGCGGCCCATACTGAATCGAGCCCTGCGGCCTCGGCTTGCTCAGCGACAAGCCGCACCGCCTGCGGGTCGCGCATGCCTATATTGGGGAGCGAAACTCCGAACTCTGTCACGCTACAGGCCTCCTGTTGTAACACCGGCTCTGGCGTCAGCCCTGGCATGGTATGGGGCTCGTGCGGCCCCGGCAACAAGCGGTTGCATACCACTTGGCCGTCCACTACGCTTCCCCAATGAAAGGCTCGTACCGTTATAGGTAGGAGCCGCAGGCAAGGAGACAGCGATGGCGGTCAGCACCAAGGAATTCCTCGCGGAGATGCAAGCGATGGTCGCGGCTAAGCACAGCAAGGACCACCCGGTCTTCGACATGATCGAACAGGGCAAGCTCACCAAGGAGCAGCTTCGGGGCTTCATCAAGCAGTTCTACCTGCTTTTCCCCAAGCCATTCCCCAAGCCAATCGCTGCCATGTTCGCGCGTTCACCGGAGGATTCTGAGCTCGAACGCATGTGGATGGAGAATCTCATGGAAGAGGCGGTCGGCGGCCAGACCGATACTGCTGGCCATCGCGACCTCTACATTCGATTCGGTGAGGCGTGCGGTATTCCCCAAGCCGAGCTCGATGCGACTCCGCCGTTGCCTGAAACCCAGGGCCTCCTCACCTGGCGCGAGCTGCTCATCGGCCAGCGCTCATGGCTGGAGCTCTATGCATGCCAGGGCATGGCCCTAGAAGGTACCGCAAGTGGGCGGATGCAGAAGGTCGTCAACGGCCTCGTCGACCACTATGGCTTCGACCGGGACTCCGATGAAATCCTGTACTGGACGATTCATATGGCCGTCGATGAAGAGCACATGCTCGTTGGTCCCTACGCTATCGAGAATTACGCCGTGAGCGACCTTGAGCAGGCCGCCGTGCGCAAGTCACTCAGGGTCACTCTCGATACCTTCTGGTTGGTGTACGACGGCATTCAGCGAGCCTTCGTGGACGGCGACCCTCTGTACGCCGACTGGCGCGAGACCGCTGGCGTTCGAGCGTAAAGGTTGCCAAACCGCCCAGAACGGCCGGGATTCACGAACACCGCGGACGTCGTCGTGGTTGGTGCGGGCGCCGTCGGAGCCGCCATCGCCTATGAGCTTGCCCGTCGAGGGGCGAGTGTCGTCGTGCTTGAGAAGGACGCCATAGGCAGTGGCTCATCCGCTCATGCGACCGGCCTACTGAGCATCCTCGGTACTGAATTCACGCCCGGCGACTCCTTCGCCATGGGCCGTGAGGCGTACGGGGATTTCATCGACCTCGTCCCGCAGCTCCAAGAGCTGACCGGAATGGATGTGCTCTACCAACGTCCACCAGCGTTGCGCCTCGCGCTCGATGAAGACGAGGAGGACATGATTCGTGCGTCCCTCGAGTGGCAACGTAAGCTCGTTTCTGCTGATTGGATCTCGGGTGAGGACGTTCGCCGTATCGAACCCAGGCTCACCGAGGCCGTCCGCGGGGCCGCCTACGAGCCAGAGTCTGCGCAGTTGGACAGCTATCGCCTGAACCTCGCGTTGGCTCGCGGCGCCGAACTCAACGGCGCGCAGATACTCACCCGCACCGTCACGTCCCTCGTGAGAGAAAACGCAAGGATTACCGGCGTCGTCTGCGGGAGCGAGACGATCTCCTGTGGCACCGTCGTGCTCGCGCCTGGCCCCTGGGCTGACGCCTGCGCGGACTGGCTTCAATTCCCCGTCCCTGTAAGCCCCATGAAGGGCGAACGGCTGCTCCTCAGCTACTCAGGCGAACCCTTGCCATGCATCATCAGCTCGCCGGTACGTGGCCATATGATCAGCAGACTCGACGGGCTTTGGAGCGTTGGTAGCACCGGCGGCCGCGATTACGACGATCGCGAGGCGTTCCGTGGTGTCGACTTCGACCGCCAGCCCACCGAGCAAGCCAAGTTTGAGTTGATTCAGCGTGCTCTCGACGTGTTGCCTGATCTCGCGGACGCTGAGGTGGTTGAGCAGTTGGCTGGTTCACGCCCCCTGAGTGTCGACCGCAACCCGATCGTGGGGCCGGTTCCCGGCCTTGAGGGCGTGTTGCTCGCCACCGGCCACAGCACTAAGGGCATCCACCTCGCACCCATCACTGCGCGTATGATTGCCGCGCAGGTGTTCGGAGAAACGCCCTCGTTCACCTTCAACCCTGAGACATTCGCCCCTGCGCGATTCGCCGATATTACATCACCCGATTTCCACGACGCTGGTCAGGGCGTGGACGAGTAGCGGAGCCATCATGCGAACCAACAAATTGAAGCAAACGCTCGAGTCCGGAGGCGTTGCCTTGGGCGCCGCCCTTGGCTTCAACTCTCCTGATACTGTTGAGCTCCTGGGTGTCCTCGGAATCGACTACGTCGTCTTCGACATGGAGCACGAGGTGTTTGACGAGCTGTCGCTGCTGCACTCGCTGCGTGCTGCCGAGGCGGCGAACGTGACCACCATATGCCGCCTGCCCAACGACCCTGACCTGATTCTACGAGCGCTGGATGCCGGCGCGCAGGGTATCCATGTGCCGCGCGTGAATACGCCGGATGACGTTGAGGATGTCGTCGCAGCCGCGCGCTTCTACCCATTGGGCGATCGCTCCTTCTTTGCGGTCGCTCGCTCGGGCGACTTCGGCATTGGCGTCACCGAGGAGGAATACGCCGAGTTCTCCAACCGCGAGACACTAATCACCGTCCAGGTCGAGGAAAAGGACGCGGTCGACAACATCTTGGAGCTCCTCGCAGCACCAGGCATTGACATCATGCAGGTCGGCCCCAAAGACCTTTGGCAGTCCATGGGGATGCCGGATCGCTCTGAAGTCCAAGCGGTGGCAGACCACGCCATTCGCTCTGCCCGCGAATCTGGCAAGTGGGTGAGCAGCTACGTGTGGCTCAACGACACCTTCGAAGCGCAGGTCGACCGCCTCATGGGGCTCGGCGTTCAGATGCTGACCGCATCTGCCCGTGACTTCATCATTGAAGGCGCTCGCGGCTTCCTTTCCCTAAAGAAGACACTGAACTCCCAATAGCGCGTCAAGCGCAGTAAAGCCAAGCCCAACAGGCAGGTCACCATGGCCAACATCGCTCCTGAATTCGGTATCCACCTTCCCGTGCGCATTTTGCCCGGCAGCGATGGCAAGCCCGCGACCGCGCGCCAGCTCGTCGAGATCGTGGAAACGGCAGCCGGCTCCGGCTTCACCCACGTCTGGGTCACCGACCACATCGTGTGGTTCAACCCGTGGATGGACTGCCTGATCCTCCTCGGCGCCGTCGCGGAGCGCGCGGCGACCCTCAACATGGATCTTGCGACAGGCGTAGTCGGCTTGCCGCTGCGCAATCCGGTGGCCATAGCGCAGACGTTCGCCACCATCGATGTGCTCTGCGAAGGCCGCCTGATCGTCGGCGTGGGCGAGGGCTCGACGGCGAGCGACTTCGACGCGCTCGGCATCCCATTCGCGGAGCGTCGCAAGATGCTGGAGGACGCCGTCCCCGCCCTGCGCAATCTGCTGACGAACGCGCACGCCTCTCACAACGGCCCCTACTACAACTTCGATGACGTCTCGGTGCTCCCGCACTCGGCACAACAACCTTCGCCCCCGATCTACTTATCGTCGTGGGGAGCGCCAGCGGGCGTGCGCCGAGTCGCGCGCCTGGCTGACGGATGGATCGCGTCAGCATGGCATGGTACGCCGGAGAGCTTCGCCGATGGCCTGGGCCGCTTGAACGACGAACTGCCGAAGTACAGCAAGGACGCCGAGTCTTTCCCCAACGCCGTCAACACGATGTTCTTTCACGTGGATTCAGATGGCCCGCGTGCCCACCGTGAGATGGGCCCACGTATTGAGACTATCACGAGGGAGCCCTATGATCCCGCAGCGGGACACTACCTCGTCGGTGACGGCGGTGAGCTGCGCGAAGGCATCGCCCGCTGGCGTGACGCCGGGGCCCGGCGCATTGGCGTCTGGGCTGTTGAGGACACGCTCACTCAGATCAAGAACTTCGGTAAAGAAGTTATTTCAAGAATCTGACGACAGAATCTGACACGCGAAGCGAATGCAAGATCCCCACACCGGAGCCGGCCTCCAGAGCTAGACACGGGAACTTGCCACAAGAACTAGGCACCAGAATCTGATATAAGAACCAGGCACGACAACCTGCCACGAGAGCGCAACGCTTGCATGCAAGCCCACGAGTGAGGAGACCGGAGATGTCTTATTTGGCGATCCAACCAGAGAAAACGGCAGTCCTTTTTTTCGACATGCTGAACGCTTACCACTCCAGCGATGAGTTGGTCGTGCAGAACTGTGCGAAACTGCGCGCCGCCGCTGATGCCGCCGGGATGGCCGTAGCCTTTGCCATGGCCAACCACAGGCCGGACGGCGCTGACGCGGCGATGCTGTACTCGGACTCCAACTACGCAATGGTTCCTTGGACAGACCCCGAGCATGAGCACATCGGCATGAAGCGCGCCATGGTCGCCGACTCCTGGCATATCCAGATACTGGACGCACTCAAACCGAGCCCCCGGGACTACGTCGTCAAGAAGCACCGCTGGAGCGCGTTCTTCCAGACAAGCCTGGAGCTCAGCCTCCGGACCGCAGGCATCGACACTATCCTGCTATGCGGCGGCTCCACTCACATCGGCATCGCGAGTACCGCGTTTGCCGCCCGGGATCTCGATTTCAACATCGTCGTCGTCAGCGATTGCTGCGACGATGGGCTTGAAGGCAGCCAGGACTACTGGATGACGCGTGTCTTCCCCATGATGGCGCGTGTCCGCACCGTCGACCAGGCGATCGCAATGATCGAGGCGGGCGTAGCCGCGAGCTAGTGTTCCGTCCCGAACGGGCGGTTCCAGCCCGTCGCCTGGTCCCGTTCGTTGCCCTCTCAATATCATCCGGGCAGCCGTGCTCCGCGCGGCCCCCCAACCCAACTAGCCGTGTCATAGGCAAAAGAGGATTTGATGGGTGCGACTGAGCTGCGATTCGGCGTCATTGGGCTAGGCCGCGCAGGTAGCGGAATGCTCGCCGCCCTGGCGAAACATCCGGATATCAAGGTCACGGCGGCGGCCGATCTGCACCGTCAACACCTGGATAGGTTCCAGGCCGATTTCGGTGGCGAGGCGTTCACCGACGCGGCAGACCTGTTCAAGAGCGATGCCGTGGACGCGGTATATATCGCGACGCCCCATGGGATGCACGTCGAGCATCTGTCGCTCGCCGCCGAGTACCGTAAGCATGCGATCGTGGAGAAGCCGATGGCGCTCACGCTGGACGAGTGCGACGCGATGATCGCCGCCGCCGAGCGTGGCGGCGTGCACATGGTGGTTGGGCACACCGCCAGCTTCAATCCTATCGTCCAGAAGATGCGCAAGTTGGTCGTCAGCGGTGAGGTCGGGCAGGTGGGCTTCATGACCGCGACGTCTTACACGGACTTTCTGTACCGGCCGCGCAGGCCCGAAGAGCTCATCACGGAGCTCGGCGGCGGCATCATGTACAACCAGGTGCCTCACCAGGTAGACGCTGCAAGGTTCATAGCTGGTGGTATGGCTCGCAGCGTCCGTGCAGCAACGTGGGACCTCGATTCCGCGCGTCACACCGAAGGCAGCTACACGGCGTTTCTCGAATTCGAGAATGGCACGGTGGCCACACTCACCTATAGCGGTTACGACCATTTCGACTCGACCGAGCTCTCCGACGGGCGCGGTTCGAAAGAACCGAAGCGGTATGGCGCGACTAGGCGTGCTTTGCGCGCGGTCCAATCGACTGAAGACGAGGTGATGATGCGCGTTAGCACCGGATACGGCGGGGAGCGGTCCGTCGCCCAGGAGCAGGCCCCGCAGGGAGCACCATCGCTGCTGCAGGGAGAGCTAGGATCATTTGTCGTGACTTGCGACGGGGCTGACCTACGCATGCTCCCAAACGGCGTCGGGGTCTACACGACCGAGGGCTTCGAACTCGTCGAGCCCGACCCATGGCGCGGAGTGCAGGGCCGTGGATCGGTCATTGACGAGGTCTATTACGCCGCCACCGAGGGGCGCCCGCTCGTCCACGACGGCCGATGGGCCAAGGCGACCATGGAGGTCTGCCTGGCAATGCTCGAGTCCGCCCGTACCAGGCGTGAAGTGATGTTGGAGCACCAGGTCCCGACCCGGGAATAACAGTTCTCCGCCGGAGTCTACCGTCCCTCCCGGCCGGCTCGACGCAGTAGAGGGCGTGTGTTACCCATAGATGGCACTACATTTAGGAGAGTTTGATGGAAATTGGCATCGCGTACCCGAAAGTTATCCCCGCCACGCGAGGCGAGCGGGTTCTGGAGTGGGCCATTCGAGTAGACGAAGGCCCATTCTCATCCTTGGCGCTCATCGACCGCCTGGTCTACGGTACCCACGAATCCTTGATCGTCCTCGCAGCCGCAGCAGCCGTCACTGAGCGCGTGCGCCTCATGCCGACCGTCCTCATCGCGCCACTGCGCCCTGCAGCGTTGCTGGCGAAGCAGGCTGCGAGTATCGACTCCATCTCTGGCGGACGCTTCGTGCTCGGCTTGGGGGTGGGTTCCCGGCCTGACGACTTCGCTGCCGTTGGCGTTTCAATGCGCACTCGTGGCAAGCTCTTCGACGATCAGATCGAAACGATTCGTCGCATCTGGGCCGGGGAGCGGCTGAACGAAGATGTCGGTCCCATCGGGCCGCGTCCGGCGCGCCCTGCTGGCCCCGAGATTCTAATCGGCGGGCGCTCGAAAGCGGCGCTTGAGCGTTCGGGCCGCGTGGGTGACGGCTACATCGCAGGCTCCGCTGGGAGTGGGACGACCAACGAGGTCATGGAAGTCGCGAACTACTACAAGGTAGCTGAGCAGTCCTGGAAGGACGCTGGTAAGCCGGGGCGCCCCCGGTTCGTCGCAGCACTTACATGCGCGGTCGGTGCGTACGCCGCCGAGCGCACCCGCGAGTCCATGCGCTCCTACTACGCCTTCCGTGGCGAGACTGCCAAGAAGATGGAGCTGCCGATCCCGTACACCCGGCAAGCTATCATCGACGCCATGGATGCCTTCGAGCAGGCGGGCGCCGACGAGTTGATCCTCGAACCCGGCATCGGTGACCTCGACCAGGTCGACCAACTGGCAGAGATTATCGCCACTCGTTAGCCTGATCGCGGCCCTCGCGGCTGTTGACCTGATCCTGGTGTCCATCTATAGTCCCCGCCACAAGGGATGAGGGCTATAGGTTTTGGAAGAAACACGACTAGTAAGCGGAATGACCTGCCTTACGGCGGCCCCGCCGGCGACGGGACCTCGACCTGCCGTAGTGCTCATCCACGAGCGCTATGGAATCGTCGAGCACCAACGCCTGCTCGCCGAGCGGTTGGCAGCCGACGGATACGTCGCCTGCCTGCCTGACCTTTTCCACCGTTTCGACGGCGATCCTGACGCACTCGCCCGCGGCGACGCGCGTTGCGACATCCGTGACGATGAGGCCCTCGCTGACCTGGACGAAACGCTAGCCTTCCTGCGTGAGCAGACGTACGTCAGCGGCAATGACATCGGTATCGTCGGCGTATGCCAGAGTGGTAGGCAGCCGTTGCTCTACGCCGCGCACCGCAGCGACGTCGCCGCCATCGTCGTCGCCTACGGTGGAGTGGGTGGCAACGACTGGCAACCCAACGAGGGGAGGCCTGCGTCTGTCGCTGATCTGATCGCTGGCCTGAACTGTCCGGTCCTTGGCCTTTTCGGCGAGCAGGATCACGTAATCGCGGTAGAAGACGCAGCACGATTCCGGAACGAGCTCGAGGCGCACCGCAAGAGCTATCGGATGCGTGTCTACGAAGGCGCACCCCATGGCTGGCTCAACGACACCATGCCCGGGCGCTATCGCCACGAACAGGCAGAGGCCACGTGGGCTGAGCTCATCAGATTCTTTGGTGAGACGCTCGATAACCGCTGGGATCCCAATCACGTGAGATGGAGCTACGAGGGCTCCATCTCACCCGGCTACGACTTCGCCAACAACCGCAGGCTCGAATGAGCCCAGGAGACACCATGAACCCGCTTCTCGCTTCCGGTTCCACAGAAGGCAGTGACGTTAAAGTTCCATCAGACGGAGCGGAGTTGGACGCCTACTTCGCCCAGCCCGCTGGCGGAGGCCCCGCCGCCGGGATTGTGGTCATTCACGAAAACCGCGGACTCGTGCCTTACGTCCGCGACGTGGTTGATGGCCTGGCCAGCAACGGCTACATGGCGGTCGCTCCCGACCTCCTCACCCGTGAGGGTGGCACCGCAAACATCGAGGACGTGCCCCCGGTGCTTTCGGAGATTCCTCGGGAGCGCCACACGGCTGACGCTCTGGCAGCGATCAGTTTCCTGCAAGGGCAGGGCGCTACCAAGATCGGAATCATCGGCTTTTGCTTTGGTGGCGCGGTCATCTGGCGGGCTGCGATTGCCTGTCCCGATGTTGCCGCCGCAGTACCGTTCTACGGCTCCAACCCGCCATTGGAAGGGGTCTCCGGCATCCAGGCTGCAGTTTATGCCGCCTATGGTGCGCTGGATGAACGCGTGAACGCAGGTATCGACGATATGATGGCCGCGCTTTCTGCTGCGGGTGTCACGCACGAGCATCGCGTGTACGACGGCGCCCAGCACGCCTTCCATAACCACACGAATGAAGATCGATACCATGAATCCGGCGCAAAAGAGGCGTGGTCCGACGCGCTGGAGTGGTTCAGCAAGCACCTGGTCTAACGCGCCTTGTTCAGCCTTACCAGCGGATTGCTGCCGCCGCCGCAAGAGGCGCGTCCCACGTTCCGTACGTCGTCGTTCTTGTACACGGCGACGTCGGTCGGCGATGCCTGCGCTACCGCGAAGCTTTACGGGATCGATTCCAACCCGTAGGGTGCTCTGAGCGTTTCGTGAAATGACGACCCCGTGCCGAGGAGGATTGAGAATTAATGAAGATTGACGTTTATAACCACATCTTGCCGAAGCCGTACTTTGACAAGATGGTGAGCATGAGTGAGAAGGGCGCGTACATGATGAAGCGCGTCACCGAGATTCCGATGCTCTACGACGTAGAGGCCCGGTTCGAGAAGATCAACCAGTTCGGCGAGGACTATGTCCAGATTCTGTCGCTGAACCTGCCCCCGTTGGAAGTCGTCGCAGGACCTGAGGACAGCCCTGAGCTGGCTCGCATCGCCAACGACAGCATGGCAGAGGTGGTTGCTGGCCACCCTGACCGCTTCCCTGGATTCGTCGCAGCGCTCCCCCTCAATAACGTGGAGGCAGCGCTCGAGGAGACCGACCGAGCCATCAAGACCCTGGGCGCCAAGGGCATCCAGATCGGGTCAAACGTTAACGGTGGACCGCTGGATGACCCGGCGCTGAACCCGCTGTGGGCGAAGATGGCCGAGTACGACTTGCCCATCTGGCTACACCCCACACGTGCGGCCAGCGACATCCCGGACTACCGGACAGAGGAGCGCTCATACTATGACATGTGGTGGGTGTTCGGCTGGCCGTACGAGACCAGTGTCGCCATGGGCCGCTTGGTCTTCTCCGGCATCTTCGACCGCCATCCCGACATCAAGATTATCGCCCACCACATGGGGGGTATGATTCCCTATTTCGACGGTCGTGTGGGTCCCGGCCTCGACCAGCTGGGCAAACGCAATGAAGACCCGATCGACGTGGCGGCCCAGGGCAAGCTGCAGAAGCGGCCCTACGAGTACTTCCACATGTTCTACGCCGACACCGCCGTCTTCGGGTCGATCCCGGCGACGGAGTGCGGCCTGGCATTCTTCGGCAGCGACCGCGTGCTCTTTGCATCGGACGCTCCATTCGACCCTGAAAAGGGCAGCGGCTACATCCGCGAGACGATCCGCGTGATTGACAACATCACGGCTTCCCGTGAGGACAAGTACAAGATCTACGAGGGCAACGCCCGCCGCCTGCTCAAGCTCGACATCTAGTCCAGCGCTACGCTGCATAGATTAGCGATGGAAGAGGGGCGTTCGATCTTCGGGCGCTCCTCTCTCGGTTAACTGGTCCGCAAACTGACGGCTGCTACGCCACCTGCCCGGCGGCGTGGCCGGAACTCCAGGCCCACTGGAAGTTGTAGCCCCCCAACGGGCCCGTCACGTCGACGGCCTCGCCTATGAAGTAGAGACCTGGCAGCCCCCGTGCCTCCAGCGTCCGCGACGACAAATCGTCTGTGTCCACGCCCCCCACCGTGACCTCGGCCGTCCGGTAGCCCTCCGTGCTGTGTGGGTAGATTGTCCAGTGCTTTAGCATCTGGCCCAGCTCCGCGATTTCTGCGTTGGAGAACGACTGTATCGGTGCCGTCGAGTCAGGCCCCGTCAGATCAACCGCCAAGCGGCGGGGGAGCATCGCACCCAGTACGTACGCTAGCACCGTCGCCGGATGCCGTTCGCGTTGGTTCGCCAGATGCACCACCGGGTTCTCGATCTTCGGTATCAGGTCGATCTCGACAGCATCTCCCTGGTGCCAGTATGACGAAGCCTGGAGTATCGCTGGTCCGCTAAGCCCTCGATGCGTGAACAGGATGTTCTCTCGCCACGCCACGCCACCGCACGTCACCGTCGTGTCGACTGACAGTCCGGCCAGGCCCGCGAACGATTCCAGCGCTGGCGACTGAAACGTGAACGGTACCAGCCCTGGCCTGGTCTCCGTCAAGCGTAGCCCGAACTGGCGCGCCAGCTTGTGCGCGAACCCCGTCGCGCCCATCTTCGGAATCGACCGGCCACCGGTCGCCACGACCAACGACTCTGACTCCACGTCCCCCTTCGCCGTCGCCAGCCGAAAGCCCTCGTCTTCGCGAGCTACCTCCGTGACGGCGCACGACGTCCGAATCTCCACGCCTGCGTCCTGGCACTCGCGCACCAGCATGTCGACGATCTGGCTGGCGCTGCCGTCGCAGAAAAGATGCCCAAGCGTCTTCTCGTGGTACGCGATTCCGTAACGCTCGACCATCTCTATGAAATCTGCGCTCGTGTACCGACTCAGCGCCGAGATGGGGAAATGGGGATTTTCGCTGATGAACACATCGGGGATTGCATGCAGGTTGGTGAAATTGCAGCGCCCGCCCCCGGAAATGAGAATCTTCTTCCCCACCTTCTCTGCGTGATCCAGCAGGAGGACCTGCCGTCCGCGCTTGCCGGCCTCGATGGCGCACATCAACCCAGCGGCGCCCGCGCCGAGGACTATCGTGTCGTAAGTAGCCATAGGGAACTGATGATAGGGGATGGCAAGGTTGCGGGGGTGTTGATTCAAAATGTTGCTCTGGGAAGGGGCGAGGAGCAGGCTGTTACGCCAAGAAGTCATGGTTACGCTGTGTTTTGGGGTGTACGTTTTGGTTGGACGGCGGGTTGCGCTTCCTGGTTGGCTGGCCGGGCGCATGCCACACCTAGTCCGTGCGCCAGTCGATGTTGTAGAGTGTGGCTAGTGCAGTCGACAACCTGCGGATACCTGGGAGAGCGTCATAGAGTACACCCTCGTCGTCACCGGAGCGCATGTCATCGACCCCGCCAGCGGGACCGACCGCGTCACCTCCGTCGCGGTCAAGGACGGTCTCTTCGCAGCCGTCGGCGACGGCATCGATCCTGGGCAGGCTGAGCGCGTCATCGACGCGACCGGCAAGTACCTTAGTCCCGGCTGGTTCGACATGCACGTCCACGTGTATAGCAACCTGGCCTTCTCCGACCCGGACACCATCGGTGTGCTCCACGGCGTCACCACTATGATCGACGCGGGCGGCTCGGGCGTTTGGACATACCAGGACTATCGCGAGTACTGGGAAGGCCAGTGCAAGACCGAGGTCTACTCGTTCATCCACGACAATCCCGTGGGTATCCTCACCGGTACTCGCGAGGACCTCGGCGATCGTGCGCACACCAACAAGGATGTCCCACCGGAAGAATTTAGGGACATCGTTGACGCGAACCGCGACCGCATCCTCGCAATCAAGTCAGGCGTGCACACCTACAACGGGTTCGGACGCGTCAAGGACGCCTGGGCCATCTCCGACATAGCCAACCTCCCCCGGTACCTTCACGTTGGCGACATCCGGCGTCCCCACGGTGAGCGTTTTACGCGTGAGGCAATGGATACCCTCAGGGCGGGTGATTGCTTCACCCACGTCTACACCGGCAACTGGGGCAATATGCTCGACGACGACGGCAAAGTCCTGTCCGAGGTGCAGGCCGCACTCAAGCGTGGAGTCGCTGCAGACGTTGGATTCGGCGGCCTGAACTTCTCGTTTGAGGCGTTCGACGCCCTCATGGCCCAGGGAGTCGTCGCCGACGTCATCAGTTCCGACCTCCAGGGAGTCAACGTCACTGGCCCGTGCCACTCCCTGGCCCACGTGATGTCGATCTTCCTCAACAACGGCTACGCGATTAGCGACGTCATTGAGCGCGTGACGATCAAGCCGGCCAAGCTCCGTGGCTTGGACGACCGTATCGGCAGCTTGCGCGTGGGTCTGCCAGCGCGCGTGACCGTATTCGACGTCGAGCCGGGGGATTACACGTTCCGCGACACCAAGGGCCTGACCCGCCAGGGCGATTCGATGATCGTGCCCCGGTGGTGCCTCATGGACGGCGAGATCATAGAGTCGGACGAAGCGCCCGGACTGGAGCAGAGCAACTGGTCCTTCATGCCTCGCCTGGACGACACCGTGCTGCTGCCGCCAGGCGTCCTCGACCAAGAGCAGACAGAGTTTGCCCATCTGCTCGCCACGGGAGTCGAGCATTCTGACTGGGACAACGGCCTCTCCGTGCAGACGGCCTACAAGCAAACGCTGAAGGACGCTGACATCGACCATCGCAAAGCGGCCAACACGGTGTACGACCTGCTGCTGGAGAGCCGCTTCTCGACCCCCCCTGGCTGGCTTATGTCCGCCATGCAGCGCGAATCGGTCCTGCACCGACTCCAGAACGCATGAGCCCCAATCTTCAACGAGACGTGTTTTCGCCGCATGCTTGAGCGCACCAACCAGCCCGTTCGAATCCCATTCCCCGACGGACTTTCCCAGTCAGGCATCGCCACCGCCGTCGCGGAGGGCCAGGAGATCGTCATCCTCAAGCAGGACGACGGCTACCGCGCTGTCGATCGTTGGTGCCCGCACGAGGAGGGAGACATGGGCGAGGGCATGATGTACGGCAAGAACATCAAATGCCCCGTGCACGGCTACATCTTCGACCTGGCCATAGGCCAGTGCATCAACCAATTCACGATGTCTATCGCCGTCTACGCCGTCGCCGTCGACGGCGACGACCTGTTGCTCATGCAACTCTCCAACACCAAGGGCCGCTAGTGATGATCGCCGACACCTATAGCCGGGGCGTGGGTTTGGCGGTAGAGTGTGCGCGAACGCGCACAGCATTCGCTTATTGGCAGTGACGCAGAGGTCCAAGGGGGGCACATGTCCACATCATTGAAACCCGAAACCCAACCCGACCACGAGCGGCTCGTACGCGTCAGTGCCTACGAAGCGTTTCAATCGCGCGAGGGTATTCCCATCATCCGTGGCTTTGCGGTGCAAGACCTGCGGCAGGTCGAGGTAAAGCCGTGGGCGCGACTCGATTGCCTGGGAACGTACATCAACCTCGACGGCACGGGCGAAACTAACGATTCGTACGTTGCAGAAATCGAGCCTGGTAAAAAAATGACCCCCGAGCGCCACCTGTTCGAGAAGAACATCTATGTGCTCGAAGGCCGGGGTGCCACCCTCGTTGGCGACGACCCCAACAGCAGGACGAGTTTCGAGTGGAAGAAGGGCAGCGTCTTCTCGATCCCCATCAACACCTGGCACCAACACATGAACGGCAGCGGCTCGGAGCCCGCCCGGTTCGTCGCCGTGACCACAGCGCCGCTGGTCATGAACTACTTTCACAACGACGACTTCGTATTCGCGAACCCTTTCGTGTTTGAGGACCGGGTCGGCGGGGCGAAGCAGTACCAAGGCGAAGGGAAGATGTACCTGGGCTATGCCGGCCGCACGTACGCCTGGGAGACTAACTTCATCCCTGACATCGAGACGTTCATCACGTACGAGTGGAAAGAGCGTGGCGCTGGCGGTGCGACCGTCAACTTCGAGCTCGCGAGCAATACGCAAGCGGCTCACGTATCGCAATTCCCCGTGGGCACGTACAAGAAGGCCCACCGTCATGGTCCTGGCGCGCACGTCATAATCATCAGCGGCGTTGGTTACTCGTTGCTTTGGCCAGAGGATGGTGGCACCGACGACCGCATGGAGCGCGTCGACTGGGGAGTCGGAGCGATGGTGGTGCCGCCCAACAACTGGTTCCACCAGCACTTCAACGGCGGAAACGAGCCTGCCCGCTACCTGGCGTTTAGGTGGAACAGTCAGCAGTTCCGCTTCAGCCTTGGGGCCGCCATGGAAGGTGAGATGGACGTCAGCGTCAAGCAGGGCGGCACCCAGATAGAGTACGAAGACGAAGCCCCTCTCATCCACGACTGGTTCGTTGATACCCTCGGCAAGGTTGGAGCTCAGTCGCAAATGGCCGAGTTCATTCCCCGCCTCTGGCAACCGACGTAAGGCGCGGGGACGGGCCGCAGCTATGCCGTGCGGGCGCGCGGTTCGCGACTGCTAAACCCTGGTACCCTCGTGGGCCAGTCCTCGCGGGCCGCTGACGCCTGCTCTCCCCCGGCCCAACCCCGCGCACCCCATCGGTCCAACCTCGCACTCCGTTCCTATGCCACACGCCGTGCGCGAACCATATAATTAAGCAAACGACCCCAACGGAGCGCCCACCATGGCCAAAAGCCAAGACTCGAAAAAGGCAACGAAGACCACCGCGACGAAATCCCTCAAGGAGAAGCGCGCGGCGAAGCAAGCGAAGAAGGGCACCAAGGGCAGCGAATAGCCCTCCAGCCCGCGGTCATCAGGTCCCCGCGCTTGCAATGCGGCCCGGCGCCCCCCCCCTCGTGCGAGGACGTAGCTCGTCTACATCTCTGGGGGCTAACGCTCCCCTGTTGAGCCAGCGACTCCGAGTTCTCCGGCACGCAACATCTCATTTTCGGCGGCACTATGGTGCCTCCCTGGCGCTGACTTTCCTGCGGTCGTCGCTCTGTATGCGGCAGAGTGCTACCCCGGCGTTCGCCACCAACGGCGCACCTGCCACGGTCACCCGCAATCGTGACGGCCAGGAATACACCTACGTTATCGGCGACAGGTGCGTGGGGCTCTCGCTGTGCGGGCTGGGCGCGGTGCTCACTGGGCTGATTAGCGCAGGGCTCCCGGAGATTAACACCACGGAACTCTGGCATCTGGTCCTCGCTCAGCGCGGCGTGGAGGGCGGCCACGAAACCGTCCGCTAGCTTCCGCTCGTAAACGTGATATCGTGCGATGGCCCAGAGCGGCCCGCATGTCATCACCCAACACCTCACAACCTCGAATCTCTCGTTTCTGGCCGTTCCGAAACACCTACTATGGCTGGGCCGTGCTGTCGGCGGGCGCTTTCTCCTCGTTCGCGATGGTGCCGACCCAGGGCCCCATAGTTGGCGTCTTCAATCAACCCATGCGCGACGACCTCGGCTGGTCGGCGACCGACATCTCCATCGCTTTCGTCATTGGTTCCGTCGCGGGCGGCTTCCTCTCGTCCATCGTAGGCCGAGTGCTCGACAGCCGCGGCCCTCGGTTGGTCTCAGTGGTCGCGGGGATCATCATCGCGATGGCCATGGTCGGGATCGCGGAGATGAACGAGCCTTGGCACTGGTGGGTGTTGTTCGGCATCGCGCGTGCCACGGCAGCCTCCGGCGCCCAGCTTGCGACGTTGGTCGGCCTTGCCTCCTGGTTCGTGCGTAAGCGTGGACGCGTCGTCGGCCTGCTCGGCATTGGCCAACGGGGCGGACAGTTCATCATGCCACTACCGCTGGTGGGCATCATGGCGCTCACCAGTTGGCGTGAGGCATGGATTGTGCTCGCAGTGGTGGTTGTGCTGCTCCAAGTGTTGCCCAGCGCGGCGCTCTACCGCCGCAGGCCTGAGGACTACGGCCTGTTGCCTGACGGCGCCACGGCTCCGCCCGACGACGGTCGTGGGGCGGAGCAAGCGGCGGAGCTGGTTGAATCGTCCTGGACCCTTAGCCAGGCCAAGAGGACACGCGCGCTCTGGCTGCTGATCCTTGCCCAAGGTGGGGTAGTGCTCTGTCTGAACGCGACCAACCTCCATGCCGCCGCGCACCTGCAGGACCGTGGTCTATCCCTCCTGCAAGCGGGCACGATTACCACGATCTTCGCCGGTGCGTCCATGCTCACCGTGCTGCCGTGGGGCTTCGCCATGGAGCGATTCCATGTCCGCACGATAGGACTCGTCGCCACCTCCATGCTCGCGGGCGCCATGCTCCTCATTGCGGTCGCTGACTCGTTCGCCATAGCGGCGTTGTTCGGGTTTACGTACGGCATCGCCATCGGAGCTTGGACGGTCGTGAGCAGAATGTTGTTCGCCAACTACTTCGGCAGGCGAAACTTCGGCTCCATCAGGGGCTTCGCGGCACCCATCATGGCGATCGTCAACCCGCTTGGTCCGCTCCTCGCCGCCTACTTCCGAGACACTCGTGGAGAGTTCGACCTGGCGTTCTACTTCTTCGCCGGAGTGTTCGTGGTCTCGTTCCTGGCCTTCCTGCTGGCCACTCCCCTCAAAAGCCCTCCGTCCGCAGTTATTTCCATGAGCCCGTAGCCAGACGATGTGCTAGGCTCGCACCCTGAACCTAAGTATGGGCCGACCCGGTTGGAGAGAAGGACAGACATGGCGGAAATCGCTCTAGGAATCGCAACATCGCACAGCCCGATGCTGAACACAAATCCGAAGATCTGGCCGCAGCATGTGCAGCGAGATCTCAAGAATGGCTCATTGTGGGCGTGGGATGGCAAACCCCACACCTACGACGAGCTTGTCGAGATGACCGACCCCAAGATCGAGGCTGAGCTGACGCCTGATGCTTGGATGGCTAAGCACGAGGCCAACCAGCGGGGGATCGCTGAGCTAGGCAGGATCCTCGCTGAGGTCAATCCTGATGTCATCGTCGCCGTTGGCGACGACCAAAAAGAACTCTTCCATGACGACAACATGCCCGCCATGTTGGTGTACTGGGGCGAGACCATCTGGAACAAGAACCGCGACCACAGCCGTATGCCCCCGGACATCGCCCTCGCCGCATGGGGTAACGAGTTCGAGGACGAGCGCGAATTCCCTGCGCAGGCTGATCTCGGCCTGCACATCATAAAGACAGCCGTCGCCGACAAGTTTGACGTGGCCCACTCCAAAGTGTTGCCCAACGAGCGAGGTGAGGGGCACGCCTTTGGCTTCGTTCGCCGCAGGCTCCTCGACGGCAAGCCCACGCCCATCGTGCCCATCGTCCAGAATACGTTCTATCCACCCAACCAGCCGTTGCCCGAGCGCTGCTTCGACTTCGGCGAATCAGTGCGTGGTGCCATCGAGTCCTGGGACAGCAACGCCAAGGTTTGTGTACTCGCCTCAGGCGGACTCAGCCACTTCGTCGTAGACGAGAATCTAGACCGTGGTGTGATCAAGGCCCTTGCCGAGAAAGACCACGAGCATCTCAAGACCTTGCCGACCGAACTGCTCAATGCTGGTAATTCGGAAATCCGTAACTGGATTACCATGTCCGCCATGGTCCAAGACAAGAACATGAAGTTGGTCGAGTACGTCCCGTGCTACCGCTCCCCGGCAAGCACCGGTGGCGGGTGGGCCTTCGCCTATTGGGACTAGCGGCCCTCTGGCGCAGCAAACGGCCAGAGCGCTGCTAGTCTGAACAAATAAAAGAAGAAGAAAGGGCGCGGGGTGAAACCCCGCGCCCTTTGTGTCGGTCTTGGTGTGCGCCGGTTCGGCTAGTGGGTGCCGACCGTGTACATCTTGGGCTTCAGCGTCTCCCATCCCGTGCCTGCAGGCAGGATTGCGTCAATCGCCCGTACCCCGTAGTACTCATCGCGTGCCCCGCGGGGCGTGCCGCCGTCGGCGACGACCTTCACCGCCTCGATCAGCAGCTTGCGCATCATGATGATCGCGCGGTCTGACGTACCCAATCGTTCCTTGGAGCGATCGGCGATGATGCCCATCGTCTCTTGGAGCGCGCGGTCCTGCGTGTTGACGCCTGAGATGCCGCTGAAGGTATCGGAGCGTTGGGCATCGCGATCCAGTAAGTAGTCGTTGGCGCGTGTCCGGAACGAGCGGAACTGGTTCTCCACATCAATGTCCACGTAGAGCTCATTTCCTGTCCCCCTCAGCGTGCGGTCGTCTTCGCTAAGCGGTTCGTCACCCCACGTGTAGGTCCAGTTGAAGACCATCGTGTTTTCATCGTCGATGGGCACCCAGCAGTGACCCGCCACCTTTGGCATGTTGTAGCCGCCGCTTCGGCCAACCTGGTTGGCGCGCAGCTGATGGAACGGCATAACGTAATGGTAGGTCCGGACGAAGTCACCCTCCTCCTGGCTGAGGTGGCGAACGGAGCTGTAAGTGTAACCGTAATCAGTGTTCGCTACGCCTATGACTGGCGCCGTTGAGCGTGATCGTAGGAGAGTCTTGTCCGACAGGTTGTTGTTGTGCAGGAACGACGAGTGCGACGTGTCAATCCCGCCCTCCAGCGCCTGTACGTAGTTGCACTCTTGCCAAATCTTGGTCACGCCTCGGTGCGTGTCCGGAACGGCCGTCCAGTCGAAGTCTGGCGCGGGCGGCGTTTGGTCCTTCGGGCCTAGGAACGCCCAGATGACGTTGCCTCGCACGACCGTCTGGTAAGCAGGCGTCTTCACCTTCTGGCCGAAGCGGCTGGATTCCGGCTCGTTGGGCTGGTCGACGCATTGGCCGGTCACGTCAAACTTCCAACCGTGGTAGACGCAGCGAAGCCCGCCTTCCTCGTTACGGCCGAAGTACAAGCTCACCCTGCGGTGGGGGCACTCGTTCGCGAGCAAACCGATGCGGCCCTCCGTGTCCTTGAAGGCGACAAGGTTCTCGCCAAGGATCTTGACGCGAACCGGGTCGCAGTCTGGCCCTGGAAGCTCCCAGTCGAGCAGGATTGGCATCCAATAACGGCGTAGCACGTCGCCCATAGGTGTGCCTGGCCCGACACGTGTAATCAGTTCATTGTCAGCGGTCGAAAGCATGATGCTCTCCCTCCACGGTATGAGTGGGCGGCAGTGTACTACGTCTGCCTGTGATATTCGAACTGTCGTCGACGCTCCGTTTGACGTACTCGTGATCGGGCGTCTGTGGCAAACTTCATCCAGTGATCGGTCGACTAGCGACTGGGGATGATGGCTTGCAAGAGACCGACATTCAGATCGAGACCGCGGACGGGCTTGGCCTGTTCGCACGAGAGTGGTGCCCAGAAGAAGCAGTGCTCGGCGTGGTGTGTGTGTTCCACGGGCTTGGTGAGCACGGCGGGCAATACGAAGAGGTAGCCAAGGCGCTCGCGGATCAGTGCGTCGCCTTGATCGCTATTGACCAGCGTGGCCACGGACGATCCGGCGGCCAGCGGGGGCACACCCCATCGTACGGAGCGCTGCTCGATGATGTGGACGCCCTGCTCGCGGGCGCCGCCGAACGGCACCCGGACGTTCCGCGCTTCCTCTACGGGCAGAGCCTTGGTGGCAACCTGGTTCTGAACCATGCGATCCGGCGCCAACCTGATGTGGCTGGTGTTGTTGCCACCGGGCCGTGGTTGCGGCTCACCAATGATTTAGTGTGGTACAAGCGGTTGCTCGGAACGATCCTGGAGCCGATTTGGCCAACTTTGACGTTCTCCACGAGTAACGATCGTGAAGAGATCCTTGAGGAGGTGGGCCTGCGGCGAAACGCGGAGCTGTTTCACAACTTGATTTCGTTGCGATTGCTGATGCGGACGCGGCAAGCGGGAATCTGGGCGGAACGCCATGCAGGTCTCCTGAGAACGCCAGCGCTGCTGATCCACGGCGAGGCCGATCCCGTGACCGACCCCCACGCGTCACTTGAGTTCGCCCGGCGAGCAGGCCCGCGTTGTCGTGCGATCTTCCTGCCTGGCGTTGGCCACAACGCCCACGAGGAGGACGACTCCACGATCCCGACGATTGTTGATTGGGTTGCCGAGCGGCTGCTCAAGCCATAGATCACCGCTGTTTTGCCCTTTCAAACCTTACGACGTCGGCAAACGATAGGTAAACGCAAAGAGGCCCGCCAAATTTGGCGGGCCTCTTCGTTACTGTTTCGAGTCAGTCAGGGGCTATTGCGAAGGTGCGATGCCCTTAAGAATCTCCTTGATCTCGGCTGGCAGGCTGCCGAGCGCGAGGAGGGATGCCTTGATCTCGGGGCCGCCCGCGTAACCGTACTCCTCAGAGTACCCGGCAACGCCTGCTGCCTCGATGAACTCGGGGTCCTCGACGGTAGCCTTGAACTTTGCACGCCAGTAGTCCGCGACGTTCGGGTCAGTGCCGGGGGGCAGCAGGAACGTGCGGGAGATGGTGGCGATGTTGATCCAGCTGGACAGGGCCTGCTTGTTAACGTCCGACCACTCCACTCCACCGATGTCAAAGATGTGGGGAACTTCAGCGTTGCTAGAGCCCAGTTGGGCCATCCACTCATCGGAATGCTGCTGCTCCCACCAGAACAAGGGGGCGAGGCGGCTTTCTTCGATCCATTCCGGGAAGAGGCGACCGGCCAGCTCGGGGCCGCAGCTCCACACAGCATTGATTTCGTTGCGGTCGAATGCCGCCATGACCTCAGCAGAACCACCGTAGCCGTAGACGTTCTTGATGGGGCCACCGATAAGCTCCACGAATTCAGCGCCAGGGGAATTACCAGGGGCGGTTTGGCCAGTTGTGAGCGTAATCCCCTTGTCCAGTACTTCCTGCCAGGACGCCGCAACGCTGCGCTCGGCGCAGAACATCGAGGGATTGGGCCTGAAGGTTGGCGAGCCAACGATCTCAAGACCGTGGAAATCGAGGCCTTCCACGTTGCCGTAAATGGCTTGCTGGATGAACCAGCGTTGGTGAGTCGGGCCGACGGTGAAGCCGTCTGGGTCAGATTTCAAAACTTCCTGAAGTCCGCGCAACTGCCCTGCACCAGGGATGTTCTGTACGACGAATCGCTTGACCGTTGGGAAGTGTTTGGGTGCAATCTTACCGAAGATGCGCAGCATCGTGTCGTATCCGCCACCGGGGCTGGTGCCGGTAATCATCTTAATCGTCTGGTCGGTGAAGTAGGTGTCACCGTCGAACGAAGGTGTTGGGGTCGGCGCTGGCGTCGGTGTCGCCGGCCGTGGGGTGGGGGTCGGGACGCCAGGGGCCAGCGTCGCCGTCGGCGTCGCGGTCGCTGGCGGGACCGGAGTGCTGGTCGGTGCGGGCCGTGGGGTGGGCGTCGGGTCCGAGCCGCAAGCCGCAAGCAAGGCGGCGGCGGTGACGGACAACGCCATGAGAGTTAACAGACGTACAGGGCTCTTCATGGTTCCTCCTGCCACGCTATGTGGCGGGGGGAATGTAAGGTTTAAGTAGGGGGGATGTCAACGCAAGAGCGTGCCTGCGTCCACCGTAGTGGTGAAATAGGGCACGCTTGCTGCTGGTATTCGGCGGGTCTATGCTCCGCGCTGGCGCTCGAGAATAGCCCGGACTTCGCCATGGAATGATCATCAAGGGGACTGGCGATGATTAATGGTTCCGGCGGTTCGATCGATGCTGATGGCCACTCCATGGATAGCGAGGCGTGACTGCCGCCTCGCATAGAGGCTCCTTACGACAAGCGGCCCCGCTTGGGCGTGGGCGGCTCAGGCGACGGCGGTGACAACACCATGGGTATGACGCTCGCTACTCGGGTGGTCGATGCGCAAGTGTGGCTGGATCGTTTACATGGTCGACCGCATGGACGAGAGGTATCATGTGCGCGCGCACCAGGAGGCGCCGCTGTAGAAGAAGCCCCTGAGTGAATACATGGAGAGCCGCAATATCTTCATCTCCCTTGAGGCGGATGAGCGTTTGCTACCCGAGACCACGCGCGTATTGGGCGACGACACATTCGTGCACGCATCAGACTTCCCGCACTGGGACGCAGAATTCCCTGGAACCATCAAGCACCTGCTGGGCCGGACCGACCTGAACGAGGAGCAGCGCGTGAAGATCACTTTCGAGAGCGCCATAAAGTTGTACGGGTTGAGCTGATGAAAGTTGTTGTTGCTGCACCGAACGGCCCCAACGAGGAATGGGGCGCCCTGAAGCAGGCGGGACACGAGATTGTGTTTGGCCAGATCGACCGCAACCTAGGTGGGCGTCTTTCGGATGGCGAGTTGATCGAGCTATGCCAGGGCGCTGATCTCCTGGTGTCGCTTCACGTCTCCCGCCAAGTGGTGGAGGCGCTACCCGAGTTGACGACCATCGTCGGCCCGGCCGTCGGTACCGAGAAGATCGCCATCGACGCCGCGACCGAGAACAACATTCTCGTCTGTCACAGCCCGTCGCGTGAGAACGTCATCGGAGTCGCGGAGGCATCCATCGGCATGATGCTCGCGCTCACCAAACGCGTGAAACGCAAGGAAGCCCGGTTGCGTGACGGCGAGTGGGGACAGCGGGTCGACCGTGGATTCCTGATGTGGGGAAAAACCGTGGGTCTGATCGGCCTTGGCCGAACGGGAGGTGGGGTCGCACGCCGTCTCATGGGCTGGGACCTCAACGTGCTCGGTTGCGACCCCTATGTGGGCCAAGAACGATTTGACCAACTTGGCGTCAAGCGCGTGGACCTGGAGACACTCCTCCATGAGTCCGATTTCGTGTCTGTCCACGTCACTATCACTCCTGAAACAACGAAGATCATTAACGAGGACGCGCTCCGATCGATGAAGAAAACCGCGTATCTGGTGAACACATCGCGCGGCGAAGCGGTGGATGAAAAGGCGGTGTGCCGAGCGATCAACGAAGACTGGGTCGCTGGCGTGGCGTTGGATGTATTCGACCCCGAACCGCTCCCCCAGGACAGCCCGCTGCGAGAGCTTGACCAGGAGCGGGTGATCCTCACTCCCCACAACGTCGCCGCTAGCGAGGCCAGCCGTATGGGCAACCAGCGATTGGCCATGGAGAACGCTATCGCCGTGCTGGGCGGCATCGTGCCACACGAATACGTGAAGAATCCCGACGTCCTCCCCACCTGGCGTGGCGCAGGACGATACGAATGGCTTGAGGTGACTCGATGACTGATCAGCGTTTGGAGGCGTCGGACCCCAGGTGGGGTGAGTATCCGGCTGAGGAATGGGCGGATGCGGTGATGACCTCCATGAAACTCGGAGGCATCGACCACTTCTACTTCGTGAGCGGATCTGAACTCGCGTTCTACCAGGAGGCCGCAGCGCGGGCCAACGCCCGTGGTTGGCCTACGCCTAAGCTTTACACCGTCACGCATGAGGGCGCGGCCCTCAATGCCGCCTTGGGCACCGCGATGGTGTCCGGAGGTCCGGCGGCCACAGCGGCCCATGTGGACGTGGGAACCCTCAACTTCGGCGCCGGCATCCACACTGCATGGCGTGGAAGCTACCCCGTGCTCATCATGGCAGGAGCGGGTCCGCGAGCCTACCCTGGTTCCATGCCAGGCTCACGCGAAGCAAATGTGCAGTGGGTTCAGGAGCCGCGTGACCAGGGCGAGATCGTTCGGCAGTACACCAAGCTCGATCACCGCATGGAGTGGCAGGATAACCCGGGCCTCATGGTCAGCCGCCTGCTGCAGGTCGCGATGAGCGAGCCCAAAGGCCCCGTGTACCTGGTCGTCCCCCAGGAGATGGCGAAGCTCCCCATGGGCGGGCGTACCCGCTTCCCGACGCGCGACGAGCTCGGCCTTGCCCGCCCTGCCTGGCCTGACCCCAAAGACGCACGCCAGGTCGCGGAGTGGCTCATCAAAGCGAACAATCCCCTGATCGTCCTGGGCCAGTCTGGCCGCAATCCCGAGTCCGTGCCGGAACTGGTGCGATTGGCAGAGCTGCTGGCCGTTCCGGTCATGGATGGTGGACGCGTGAATCGGCTGAACTTTCCCACCACCCACTCGCTGTTTGGCACGGGGCCGCAACCGACGGACGCCGACGTACTCGTGGCCGTTGAGGCGGTCGTGCCGTACCAGCCCATCGACGGCAAGCTGAGCCCTGACACGAAAATCGTTTGGGTGGATGTGGACCCGGTGCAGTCCCGTTCCAAGACGATGGAGTTTCACGCCGACATGTGGTTGTCCGTACCAGCCGTCTCCTTTGCCCAGGCGGTGTACGACGCAGCCACGTCTCTGCTCTCCATCAGCGACATGGGCAAGATTGAGGACCGGCGCGCCAAGCTTTATACCCGGAAGAAGGCCATGTTGGCGGCGGACGAGGACGCGGCACTGGCTGTTTCCGGCCGCAACCCTATCCACCCCCGTTGGATTGCCCATCAGGTGGCGAGCGTCATGGAGCCGGACACGATCATGGTTGACGACGTCGTCAGCTACTCCGCGTTCGTCAGAGCGCACCACCACCGCACCGAGCCCGGAACATACTTCAAGAGTGGAGGCAGTTCCGGCGGGTTCGGATCAGGCGCGGCGTTCGGTGCCAAGATCGCTGCCCCGGATCGCGACGTTGTCTTGACCACCGGTGACGGCTACTTCATGTTCGGTAGCCCGCTAGCGTCGCTCTGGGCGGCGAGTCACTACAAAGCCGCGTTCCTCACCGTCGTCTTCGTGAACAAGTCGTACAGCACCGGCACCGCTGGCCTCCAACGCCAGTACCCCGAAGGCCACGTCGTGGGCACCCAGGACTGGGAGGGAGGGACGTTTGACCCACCCCCCAACTTTGCCAAGCTCGCAGAGGCAGCCAACTGTTACGGGGAATCGGTCATGGAAGCAGACCAGGTTGGTCCTGCGCTCAAGCGAGGCCTCGACCAGGTTCACAACGGCATCCCCGCCGTCATCGCCGTAGACTTACCCACCATCCCCCAAACGATGATGGGAGCGTAGGCGCTACTGAGCCTGTCCCCGGAGCGCCCGATAGACCTTTTCTGCCGTTATCGGCAGGTCCGTGATGCGGGCGCCACACGCGTCAGCAACCGCATTCGCGATGGCCGGCGCCATCGGCGAGAACGAATTCTCCCCGATGCCTTTGATGTTGAACGGCCCAACCCCGCCCTCGGACTCCAGCACCACCGACTGAAACGTCGGCATATCGGCAAACGTCGGGATCTTGTAGTCGGCGAGCGATTGCGTAGCGACCTGCCCACCGCTCACCGCAAGCTCCTCCATCAACCCGTAGCCCATCCCCTGGATGGCGCCACCGTTGACCTGCCCTTCATGGCCTATCGGATTCAGCACCTGCCCCGCGTCATGCACCGCTGTCAGCCTATCGAGCATGACCTGGCCTGTGTCGATGTCCACCGTTACCTCCGCGACGTGGATCGTGAACGCTGTCACGTGCGCGTGCGCCATGTCTTTATAGTCGTAGGCACCGCTGATGGCCGTATCGGTTCGCGATAGCAGCTCCACTAGCGGCGTCGCGCCCGCCACCCCCTGACGTACGAGGCCCTTGTGCGTGAGACTCATACCCTCTTGGTTCCAGCCCTCCAGCTCCGCCGCAAGCCTGAACAGAGCATCCCGTGCTTCCACTGCAGCGTTGGTCACAGCCTCGCTAGCCATACGCGTATTGCGACTTGCTCCCGCGCCCGAGTCGTACCCCGTCTCGTCGGTGTTCCAGACCTCGACCGTGATCTTGCCGGGGTCCACGCCCAGGATGTCGGACGCCATTTGGGTTAGGATCGTGTAGGTGCCCGAACCCTGCTCGAAGATCGACGTATGGATCACCACTGAGCCGTCTTGCGTGAACGTCACCGCAGCGTGCGTCTCCCCGCCGCCCGGCGCCCGCTCGCCGATGCCCACGCCGATGCCAGAGCGCGTGCGTGGCCCATCGGGGCGCTCCACGCCGTACCCCGAGCTATCGAGCGCCGTCTCGAATGCTGCCACTCCACGCAGATCTTCGTACTCCTCACCCAATCCATTGACGTCGCCCTCGCGGATCACGTTCTTGCGCCTAACATCTGCCGGATCTAACCCTAACTTACGTGCAATTATATCGATATGAGACTCTACGGCGAAGATCGTTTGCGGCTCGCCGGGGCCACGCATGTGACCCGCCGGAACACGGTTCGTGTACACATGGTGTGCCGTAACGCGAGCGTGGGGGATGTGGTATGGCCCCACGCAGTGCCGCGGGCCCGGTAGGAACCCGAGTGGCAGGAAGCCGGCATACGCTCCGGAGTCGTAATACGCAATAACCTCCGTCGCCAGGATCGTGCCGTCGTTCTTCACTCCGGACTTCACGTGGACGCTCGCTGGATGGCGTGGGTTCGCCGCTGTGAGCTCCTCGCGGTAGTCCATCACCATGCGCACCGGCTGTCGTGCGGCTCGCGACAAGAAATAGGCGATGGGTATATTCATCTGCCCACCCTTGCCACCGAAATCGCCACCGATGGTCGTGTGGTGGATGTGGATGGCGGTGGGGTCAACGTTCGTCGTCAACGCCACATCACGCCTGAGCCCGTGTGGACCCTTGTTCGAGGCCCAAACGTCCACTTCCCCATCGTTGCGACAGGACACTAGACACGTGTGGGTCTCCATGTAGGCCTGATGCATCATCGCTGTCGAGTACGTGCCTTCGATGATCACGTCGGAGTCCGCGAAACCCGTCTCCGGATCCCCCGTCCCCCAGGTGGACGTCACGAAGACGTTTGATGGCGTCTCCTGGGGCTTTCCGCCCACGTAGGTATTGAAGTCGGGGTGCAACAGACTCGTCTCCGGCGCCACCGCTTCCAGCGGATCGAAGACTGGCGTCAGCTCCACGTACGTCACGTTGATCAGCGCGAGAGCCCGGTCCGCTATCTCGCGGTCGTCCGCCGCCACTGCCGCCACGATGTCGCCGGTGAACCGCACGACATCGTCCGCGATCAGCGGGATATCGAAGATGCGCCTACCAGTCATCGCGCCGTGAACGTCCGCCCCGGTTAGCACGGCGTGCACTCCCGGCAATACCGCGGCCTGCGTGGTGTCAATCGCCGTGATACGAGCGTACGGGTAGGGGCTACGGAGGACTCGCCCCCAAAGGGCATTCGGCATCTCCACATCCGCGCTGTAGCGGGCGGAACCAGTGACCTTCCCCGCACCATCGACTCGTGGTAGCGGCCTTCCTGTGGAGTGTTGCGTTGTCATAGCCGGAGACTAGCACAACGAGCCCATTTAGTTGACAGCCGCCGGGGCGCTCCCTAGATTGCGCACCCTAACGAATTGCGCATTGACAACGTCGAGCGAGGTTACCGAGCCTAGCCGTATCGAGCGCTGCGAGGAGAATTGGAATGTACGACTTTTCAGGCAAGGTAGCATTGGTTACCGGCGCAGGTGGTGAGCGTGGGTTCGGCAGGGCTATCGCTAACCGGTTGGCCGTCGACGGCGCCGATGTGGCCGTGAATGATGTGACGACGACTCCCTACGGTGGCGGTTGGAATGGCATTGACGCTGTCGTCGAGGAGATCAAAGCAAAGGGCAGGCGGTCCATGCCTGTGATCGCTGACGTGTCCGACGGCGATGCCGTGCAGGCGATGGTGGATGATGTAGTCGCGCAGTTCGGGAAGATCGACATCTTCGTCGCCAATGCCGGCTCTCGTCCCGGCCCGGACCGAGTACCCGTGGTTGAGCTTACCGAGGACGCGTTCGACGAGGTCCTGCGCGTCAACGTTCGGGGCACGTTCCTCACGTGCCAGGCGGTCGCGCGTCACATGATTGAGCGAGGTGGCGATGGCAAGATCGTTATCATCTCATCGACCGCCGGCAAACGTGGGCTCCCTCGCTACGCGGCGTACACGGCGTCGAAGTTCGCGCTTGTGGGATTCACGCAGTCGTTCGCCCACGAGATGGGCCAGTACAAAGTCAACGTGAACGCCATCTGCCCCGGGCTCGCCGAAACCGAACGAGTGATCCATATAGCTGGAGCGCTTCGAAGCGAGGGACAAACGGCGGAAGATCAACTCGCGGACATGGTGCGAGAGCGATCGCTGGCTAATCCCCTTGGGCGGATTACCGAGACGGGCGACATCGCCAACACGGCCGCCTTCCTGTCCTCTAGCGAGGCAGACTTCCTCACTGGGCTCGCCATCAGCGTCTCTGGTGGCGACGTCATGTTCTAGGCTCGGTAACGCTCGCGCGCCCGGTCCCCGGAGCGCCGAGCGACCTTTAGTCCCAACGGGAGAGCCAGTGGAGCCAAGAGATCCGAGCGTTCGCACCTACCTGCTATACGAACGAGCCTCTACCGAGCCCGGAGCATGAACTTAAGAACGAAGGGGCCCGGCACTCGCCGGGCCCCTTCGTTTCAGCAGATGCTGGTTAGTTCACCTGAGCAATCGTCTTGCCGATGATGTTGAGGCCTGTGCCGCAGACGGCGCAGGTGCCCTTGATAATGGGCCTATTGTTCTTGGTGGTCTCGTCGCGGGGGCTGTTCATATCCCGTTGCGTCCGACACTTCACACAGTACGCTTGCATAGTTGACCTCCCTACGCCTCTGTGGGCGGGTTTGCTATTTTCATCGTACGCACGAATGGAACCACTACAACAGGTTTTTCTGACCTGTTTTCTCGGATTTTCGGACTCCTAACTTACTCCGGGTTCACCTCTGGAGCCCATTTGACTGGCCCGGGGAGCTCAGAGGAAGAGCTGAAGCTATACTCCGAAGATGCGGGCTCGAAGATCAGAACCACTCCGTTCAGCGACGGCTTTAGGCACGATGAATGCCCGACGAGTCGTGCGCTTTTTACTCCCGTACTGGAGACGGCTGAGCCTGATTCTGGCGACCGTGAGCGTCGCCGCAGGCCTAGGCATCATCCCCCCCTTGCTCGTACGCGCGATCGTTGACGATGCCATCGCAGGCGGCGACCGCGGCCTGCTCCTCAAACTATCCCTGGGCGTCGTAGGAGCGGCACTGGCCATCGGACTCACAGGCGTGCTTCGCGCCTACCTGAACACCGTGGTGAGCCAGCGCATTATGTACGATCTGAAGCTCGCGATGTTCTCGCGGCTGCAGTCGCTCTCCCTACGCTTCTTCACCGAATCCCGCACTGGCGAATTGATGTCCCGGCTCACGAGCGACATCGCAGGCATCGACAACGTCATCTCGGGCACGCTCGTCTCCGTGTTCCAGAACGTACTCATCCTGAGCACGACGCTCGCCACGATGATCGTCCTCGATTGGAAGCTGACCATGGTGTCGCTTCTTGTGCTGCCCTGGCTGATTCTGCCAACCAAGACGGTCGGCAAGCTGCGTCGACGCCTGCGCCAGGAGCGCCAGCAGCAGCATGGGTCGGTGAACTCGCTGATGGCCGAGAGCTTGGGGATCAGTGGTCTTATGCTGATCAAGACGTTCAACCGGGAGCGTGATGTGCTCGACCGGTTCCAGCGCGACAACAAAGAGCTGATGGACCTTCAGGTTCGCGAGGCGTTGGTGGGACGCTGGTACTTCATGCTGCTGTTCCTCGTGACCACCGGCGGCCCTGCGATCGTGTATTACGCTGGCGGTGTTCAAGTGATGACCGGCGCGCTCTCGCTCGGTACCGTGATTGCGTTCGTTGGCCTGCTCGGCAGGCTGTACACGCCGGCGACCGACCTGATGAGTCTGCACGTCGATGTGATGACGTCGGCGGCCTACTTCGAGCGCATATTCGAGTACATGGACCTTGAGCCTGACATTGCCGACGCTGATGATGCTGTGGAGATCGGTCGCGCTGCCGGACACCTTCGGTTCGAGGGCGTGAGCCTGGAGTACAGGCCTGGTAAGCGCGCTGTGGACGTCGTAGACGTCGAGATCGCAGCCGGAACGATGGTGGCGTTGGTCGGGCCGAGCGGGGCTGGCAAAACGAGCATGACGTACTTGATCCCTCGGCTGTATGACCCCACGGAGGGTCGGATCTTGCTGGACGGGCGCGACATCCGAGGGCTGACCTTGGACTCGCTTCGCAAACAAGTGGGGTACGTTACGCAGGAGACGTTCCTATTTCACGCCAGTGTTCAGGAAAACATGCTCATCGCACGCCCTGATGCGACCGAAAAGCAGATACGAGCGGCCTGCGAGTCCGCATCCGTCATGGACGTGATCGACGGCTTGCCCGAGGGGTTGGAGACAATCGTCGGCGAGCGTGGGTATCGCCTGTCAGGTGGTGAGAAGCAACGCCTCGCGATCGCACGCGTCCTCCTGAAGGATCCCGCGCTGCTTCTCCTCGACGAAGCAACCGCGTCCTTGGATACCCATTCCGAGCGAGCCGTGCAGCGAGCCGTGGGCGAGCTCATGGATGGCCGAACGACCATTGTGATCGCCCATCGTCTATCGACGGTTCTCGCGGCGGACGTGATCCTCTACATGGACCAGGGACGCGTCGTCGAGAGTGGTTCACACGCTGATCTGTTGCTCCTCGACGAACGCTACGCCAAGTTGTACCGCGAGCAGTTTCTGACCGCTGCGACCAACGCCGAGCCCGCGGGGATACAGGGTGCCGACCGGTAGCATATTTCTGTCTTGAAAAACCCTGATGGGCCGCATGCGCACAGCCCTACGAACGCTGGTAAGATGCCGCGCGCCAGCTATCTTAGGTTGCCACTCATTTGCACACGCCAGAGGAGCAAAAATGCTGTTTGAGCTTCGAACATACACGGTTAAACCAAATTCAGTACCCGAGGTCGAGAAACGCTTCGAAGAGGCGATCGAGACCCGCGTCAAATACTCCCCGCTCGTGGGATTCTGGCACACCGAGATCGGCCCGCTGAACCAGATCGTGCACCTGTGGCGGTACGAATCGCTTCAACAGCGAGCCGACGTGCGAGCCGCCGCAATCAATGACCCCAGCGGCAACTGGCCCCCAAAAATCACGGATTTCTTGGAGAACATGAACTCCGACATCCTCATCCCCGGCGAGACCAACGACCCGCTGGACGGCCCTCGCGAGTGGGGCAACCTCTACGAGCTGCGCATGTACACGTACCCATCGGGAGCGGCCCGCGGCGTCTTGAAGCACTTCTCCGAGTCCGTGGAGCGCCGTGCGGCGATCTACCCACACGGAGGCTTCTTCATGAGCGACCTTGGCGAGCTCAATCGCTTCTACCAGCTCTGGCCTTACAAGGACTGGGCGCACCGTGACGAGATCCGAAAGCAGTACGTCGGAACCGACATCTGGCCGCCGCACACGGAGGAGCGCCCGGTGCACCAATTGGTGCGTCACATGGTGCCTTCGTCTTTCTCGCCGCTGCACTAGGTATTTGTTGAATATCCACGATCGAATTGGGAGACTGACGCTATGAAATTGGTTAGCTTTGACGATTTCCAAATCGGCGTTCTCAGGGACGATGGTGTGGTTAACGTCACCAGTGTGTTGCCCGACGTTCCAGGGCCTCTCCAGTGCTACCGCATGAACCTATTCATCGAGGATTGGGACACCCTGAAGCCTCAGGTGGAGAAACTGGCCAAAGACGGCGATGCGGTTCCGATGGATTCCGTGAAGCTCTTGGCACCCGTGCCCGCGCCGCGCAAGGTCTACGCTGCTCCTGCCAACTACCACGCACACCGCGCGGAGATGGCAGCCGGCGCTGGTGGTACCGAGGCCGCAGCAGGGCAGCACCACTCCGGCGAGTTTGGCATGTTCCTCAAGTCACCCAGCTCCGTCGTAGGACCCCAAGACACTATCCTGCGACCCTACGAGGATCGTTTGATCCACCACGAGTCGGAGCTGGTTCTCGTCATGGGCAAGCATGGCAGCGCTATCCCTCTGAAGGACAGCCTCAGCTACGTCTTCGGCTACACCTGCGGCCTGGACATCACCGTGCGTGGCCCCGAAGACCGTAGCAAGCGCAAGTCCTTCGACACTTTCTCTCCCACGGGTCCCTACATCGTCACCGCCGACGAGATCGCCGACCCGGGTGACCTGGAGATCAGCCTCTGGGTCAACGAGGATCTGAAACAACACGCGTTCACCAATGACCTCATCACGGATTGCCCCAACCTGATCGCCAATATGTCATGGGTCGCGGCTACCGAGCCTGGTGACCTACTGTTCACCGGTACACCCGACGGCGTCGGCGAGATCAAGCCCGGTGACCGGGTGACTATCCATATTAGTGACGTAGGTGAGATGTCGGTTCCGGTTGAAGCACGCACGGGCCCGAACCCCGAGCGCGACTAAGCGAAGCGAAGCGAGACCAGGAGGTTGTGATGACTACCGAGAACGAAGCAGCGATCAGCGAAGAAAAAGAGTACATGGAGCGACTGAGCAAGGTCGACAGCTACCCGCTTTGGGCCTTCCACCGCGACGGTACTCGCCGCCCCCCGAAGGCGTCCCCCTGGGTGTGGCGCTGGAAGGAGATGCGCGAGCTCGCCTACGAAGCGGGTCGTCTCGAACGCCTCAAGGGTCAAGGTTACCGACGCGCCCTGCTCATGCAGAACCCCGGGCTCAAGTCCAGTGGCATGGAAGCGCCCTCCTCGACCAAGACGATGTCCTCCGCCATCCAGATCGTGTGGCCTGGCGAGATCGCAGAGGCTCATCGTCACACCGCAGCGGCCATTCGGTGGGTCATCGAGGGCTCCGGTGCCTTCACCGTCCAGGATGGTGAGCAGTTCGAGATGGAGCCCGGAGACCTCAACCTCACTCCCAGCTGGGTGTGGCACGATCACAAAAACCCGGCCGATGAGCCCGTCATCTGGCTCGACTGCCTGGACGCACCCATGGTCGGTTTCTTCGACGGTATGTTCCAGGAGCCGTTCCCTGAAGACGTGCAGCCAATCACCAAGCCCGACGGCTACACCAACGCAAGCATCGGCGGGGGCATGATGCGCAACGTGAGTTCCGAAGTTACCGGGCGCGCCTTGCCCCTCAACTACAAGTGGGCCGACGCCTACGCCGCGTTGACGGGGATGGACGAAGGCTCCCGATACGACGGCATCATCATGGAGTACACGAACCCCACCACGGGCGGGCATACCATGCCGACCCTCGCGTGCAAGCTGCAACAGTTGCGCCCCGGATTCCACTCCGATGCCCACAAGCACACGAGCTCAGTCGTCTACAACGTGGCTAAGGGCAGCGGCTCGACCATCATCGACGGCAAGAAGCTCGACTGGGGATTCGGCGACACGTTCGTTGTGCCCTCCATGAACACCCATGAGCACATCAACGACTCCATGTCTGAAGACGCTGTGCTCTTCTCCATGAGCGACCTCCCGCTGCTTGAGACGATGCTGTTGTTCCAGGAGCACCACGTCGACCGCCAAGAGATCACAGGAACCATCGGCTAACGGCCTAGGGAGACACGACTATGACCACGGGTGGCAAGAAGCCCCTGAAGATGGGGATAATCGGCGTTGGCGTTGGCGCGACGCAGATTATGCCCAACATGGAAGCGATGGACGAGATCGAACTCATGGCGGGCGCCGACACGAACCCGCGTGTCCGCGAAGCATTCAAGGAACGCTATCCTGACGCAAAAGTTTTCGAGAGCGCAGAGGCGCTCTGCGCTGATCCTGACGTGGAGGCCGTTTGGGTGGCCACGCCCAACAATTTCCACAGCCCTCACACGGTCATGGTCGCCAACTCCGGCAAGCACGTCGTTTCCGAGAAACCCATGGCACTCTCCATGCAAGAGGCAGAGGCGATGGTTGAAGCGGCGGACCGCAATGGAGTGAAGCTCCTGTGCGGCCACACGCTCGGTTTTAGCCCCCCTGTCATGCAGATGCGTCGCATCATCCTTTCTGGCGAGTTGGGGCCTCTCAAAACGCTCAACAACTGGGCGTTCACCGACTGGATGCTCCAAGCCCGCCAGCCGGAAGAGCTCGATGAGACAGTCGGCGGCGGCGTCCTTTACCGCCAAGGCCCCCACCAGCTTGACAGCCTCCGCCTCCTTGGCGGTGGCATGGTGCGGACCATCCGCGGCACCACGGGTAAGTGGTGGCCCGAGCGCCCAGGCGTCGGCTACTACTCAGCTTTTATGGAATTTGAGAGTGGCGTCACAGCCAACGTAACGAATAACGGCTATGGCTACTCCATGACGGCTGACCTCGTCCCCTGGTCAGACGAGCAAGGACGTGGGCTCATCGAGGGCTACACCCACGACGACCGCGTCCAGATCCGCAAAGATCTCAAGGAGGGCAACCGCGACGAGTTCGCGGCCAAAGACGCCCTGCGCATCGGCTCCGACCACGAACGTCGCATGTGGCGCGAAACTCCCAAAGAAGCGCCCCCCTGGCGTCCCGCGAACCTCGGCATCCTGGTCGCCTCGTGCGAAAGAGGCGACATCCGTCAGTCCAAGTACGGCCTGTACGTGTACAAGGATGATGGGGTCGAGGATCGCGGCCTCGAAGTCACGCGCTACCAAGCGGGCCGCGAGGACCTCCTGGAGTTGTACAACGCCATTAGGAACGACGCCCCCGTCTACCACGATGGTGCCTGGGGCATGGCCACGCTCGAGCTCATCACCGGCATCATGGAATCGTCGAAGACTGGCAAGGACGTCGTCCTCTCTCACCAGGTCTCGATCTCCGACGACTACGACGCCGTCTAGTTGAACCCGACCCTCGCGCGCCGAGCGCGATACGTCAGACCAAACGAGGCCTCGCTGGTTGCCAGCGAGGCCTCCTTCTATTACGGATGCCCATCGCCGAGTGCGTGGTAGCATCCAGGCAATTACCTTGAGAGGAAATCACCGCCATGACACCCGAAGAAGAACAATTCCTGCAGGATCATCGCTTCTGCGTCGTATCCACGATCCGTAAGGATGGTGCACCACAGTCGACTCCCGTCTACTACATCTACGAAGGTGGCAAGCTCTACATCTCCGTAACCAAGACGCGCAAGAAGACCCTGAACGCTGGCCGCGACGCCCGCGTGAACGCGGTCGTACTCGCCGAGACCCAACCGTTCAAGCACGTCCAAGTCCAAGGCACAGCCGTCATCACCGATCACGACCTCGTCGAGACCAGCCGCCGCATCTGGAGCACCTTCCGCGACGAGCTCCCCGAAAACTTCGCGCAGGTCATGCAGGACCAAGGGCGAACCCTCATGGTCATCACCCCTGTCACCACCACCTCCAACCTCGCGTCCAACCGCTAACCTTCTCCCTCCCTTCTGTTTCCTGAGAGTAGCGCAGTGGACTCGAAGAACCTCTCACCTGCCCCCAAGGTGTTAAGAATGACAGTCGTCGTTCTATCCATCAGTGGCACCGACCAAAACCACATACAAAAAGAGCCCCCGCTGATCTCAGCGAGGGCTCTTTAGTACGAATGATCTCCTGCGGGCTTACGCGAAGTCCGCAGATATCTTCTCGGCCAACTCCATCTCCACGTCCGGCGCCGTGACCGGCATGTCCCGGAACGGACCGCCCGTCTCTGTGTAGCCGGGGTAGAACGAATGCTCCTGCTGCAGGAAGATCGGACCCTTGTCCGTGCGGTGCACGTTGATCGGGTCGCCACCGTCCTCCATGATTTTCAGCTGCTCGTTGATTAGCTTGCGGTACAGAATGATCCCCACGTCCGTGGCGCCCAAGTGCTCGTCTGTGCGATCCGTGATCGGCCCCTGGATAATCCACGCTGACTGGTCCTGACCCAGCACCCAGTCGGCGCGAATCCTGCCGTTGGGCTTGTAAACGTTCTCGAAATCAACGCGAATCGGACCCTGCTCGGGCAAAACCTCACCTGGGTTCGGCACGCGAACGCGGTACACGAAATGGTGCGTGTGTGTGTCGTCCATCGGCACGCGAATCTGGAAGCTGAAGCTGCGGCCCTGGCCGACCCTCAGCGTGTTGGGGAACAGCACTGGGTGCCCGATCCTCCACCACTCGTTATCCTCTGTGTCGTTTTCGAGCAGCCGGCGCTTGATGACACCGTACTCGAATCGGTCGAAGCCGACCTTCACCTCGTGCCGGCCGCGTGCGTTCTCCGACTGCATGCGCAGCTTCCACTCCTCCCGCTCTTCCGCGGGCTTTTCCTGACCCATGACGTAGGAGCCCCAGTAATTATGAAGCCACTCGAAGTGGACCGGGTCCAGAGAGTTGTCCATGCACTGGAGCCAGTTGCACGGCAGTTCCATGGAAACGATGAACTTTTCGACCCCTTCCCACGTCAGGATGTCCCAGCGTGGCAGGACTGGGGCAGGGGAGGGCCCCAGGTACGCCCAGATCACGCCGCCCAGCTCTTCGACCGGGTACGCCTTCAGCTGTACCTTTTCTTTGAACCGGCTGCCCGCGGGCTCAGAGGGTTGGTCCACGCAAGCGCCCGTCTCGTCGAACAGCCATCCGTGGTAAGCGCATCGGATGCCTTCCGGTTCCGGAACGCCGTAGGAGAGGTTCGCCTTGCGGTGAGCGCAGGAGGGTTCGATGAGTCCAACAACGCCTTTTGTGCTCCGGAACAGCACCAGGTCTTCGGCCAGCAGCCGAATCTCCTTGGTGGGGTTCTCTTCGTTGAGCTCGATGCTGCCGGCGACGGGGTGCCAATAGCGGCGCAGCAGTTCGCCCATGGGGGTGCCCTTGCTGGTTTGGGTCAATCGCTCATTCTGCGCTGCGGATAGCATCTGTTCCTCCTAGATTGCTCGCTGAAGGGGCCTTGGCTTCTACTGCATGCTCGCTTCAACCTGGGGTGGCACGAGCGGCTTATCGGCGAATGGACCGCCGGTGAAGTCGTCTCCTGGATAGTACGTGTGCTCGGTTGCCAGCATCATGGCGACGTTCTTTTCGGGATCGCGGTGCACGTTTATTGGCTCTCCACCATCCTCAACGATCTGCAGGTTCTCATTGATCATCTTGCGGAACAGGATGATACCCACGTCCGTGACGCCCAAGTGCTCGGTGGTTCGATCCGTGATAGGGCCTTGCATCACCCAGGCCGCCTCGTCCTGCGCAGGAACGATCATGTTGTTCAGGCGGCCCTTCTCGTCGTAAAGCTCGCGCTCCACGTACGGCACGAACTCTTGTTCGGCGACCGTGACGCCTGGCTCAGGCACGACCACTGTGTAGAGCATGTGCTTCGTATGGGTGTCGTCAATCGGGATGCGATACTGGAAGGAATGCCAGCGGTCCTGCGCCACGCGAAGGATGTTGGGGAAGAGGATGGGGTGGCCGATGCGCCACCACTGGTCGTCTTCGGTCTCACCTTCCAGCAGGCGGCGCTTCACGATGCCGTGCTCAAATCGGTCGAAGCCAACCTTGACGTGCTCGCGACCACGGCTCAGCGTTGCGCGGTCGAAGTCATGACCCTCACCGGCGGGGAGTTTCCGCGCGATGTTCCATCCACCCCAGTAGCGGTGCAGCCACTGGAAGTGGACCGGGTCCAGTGAATTGTCCATGCACTGGAGCCAGTTGGCCGGCATGTCGACCGAATTGATCGTGCGCGTCACGTTGGTCCACGTGAGGATGTCCCAATTCGGGAGCAACGGCGCGGGCTCTGGGCCCATGTACGCAAAGATGAGGCCACCAATCTCTTCGGTCCTGTAGGCCTTGATCTTGACCTTGTCCTTGAACCGGCTACCGGCGGGCTCAGAGGGCTGATCTACGCAGGCGCCCGTCTCGTCGAACAGCCAGCCGTGGTAGGCGCATCGGATACCTTCCGGCTCCGGGACCCCATAGGACAGATTGGCCTTGCGGTGCGGGCAGGAAGGCTCGATGAGGCCGACCACGCCTTTCGTGCTTCGGAAGAGGACTAGGTCTTCACCCAGTAGCCGTACTTTCTTGGTCGGGTTCTCTTCGTTCACCTCGACGCTAGCGGCAACGGGGTGCCAGTAGCGTCGCATCAGGTTACCCATGGGCGTGCCGGGGGCAACTCGAGTGATGCGGTCATTCTGTGCTTGGGTCAGCATAGGAGGCCTCTTCTCGATGGTTCTTGAACAGCCGCCGAATCATAGCACCACGAGCAAACCACGCCTACGCCTTTCGGCGCGATGGCTTTAGTGATGCGTCTCGTTGCTAGAGCGATATCCCTGCCTCGTCGGACAGACGCGCTACGAGATCCGGTTCCGGGTTGGGTTGATCGCCGAACGGGCCTCCCGTGACGTCGTAGCCAGGGTAGTAGGAATATTCCTGCGGGAGACTGATGGGGCCCTCGTCCTTTCGATGCACGTTCATCGGCTCGCCACCCTCTTCGACGATACGAATCTGCTCCTCGATCAGGTTACGAAACATGATGATCCCCACGTCGGTAACGCCCAGGGCTTCGGTTGATCGGTCGGATACCTCGCCTTGAGTGATCCAAGCGCTCTGGTCCTGGCCAACCACCCAAGTGTTGAGCGGTTTGCCCGCGTCATCGAACGTTGGACGTTGCTCCCAGGGAATCTGCGATTGCTCCTGCTTGGGGTAGGTGACACCCGGACGCGGCAGGAAATTGCGATGCACGATATGCAACGTGTGTGTGTCGTCTATCGGCACGCGCATCTGGAACGCGTGAACCCACCCTGCCTCGGTCGGGTGCGCTTCGCCGACCCTCAGGAGGTTCGGGAAGATGATTGGGTGGCCAATCCTCCACCACTCGTCCTCCTCGGATTCCCCCTGTAGCAGGCGGCGCTTGATGATCCCGTAGTCGAAGCGATCGAACCCTACCTTCACCTGGTGGCGACCGCGAGGAAGCGTCTGCGTGTTCCAGACGGCGCGCTCATCTTCAGGGAGACGCTTGTTCTGCACCCAGCCACCCCAGTAGCGGTGGAGCCACTCGAAGTGAACGGGGTCCAGAGAATTCTCCTGGCACTGGAGCCAGTTGCACGGCAGGATGCAGTAGTACATGTCCCGCCAGGCCTCTTCCCAGGTGAAAGCGTCCCACTTGGGAAGGATCGGGGCGGGCTCAGGCCCCAGGTACGCCCATACAAGACCTGCGAACTCTTGTACGGGGTACGCCTTAATCTTGACCTTGTCCTTGAAGCGACTGCCGGCAGGCTCCGACGGTTGGTCCACGCAGGCGCCCGTCTCGTCAAACAGCCAACCGTGGTAGGCGCACCGGATGCCTTCAGGCTCGGGCACGCCATAGGAGAGGTTCGCTTTGCGGTGTGGACACGAAGGCTCGATCAGGCCGACCTTGCCGGCAGTGCTGCGGAAGAGAACCAGGTTCTCGCTCAATAGGCGGACCTCTTTGGTAGGGTTCTCCTCGTTGAGCTCGCCGCTCGGCGCGAGGGGGTGCCAATACCTACGCAGCAGCTGACCCATCGGCGTGTCAGCCCCGGTCTGCGTGATCCGGGTATTTTGCTCGGCAGTGAGCATCGCTCTCCCCCTCTGGACTCGTTCATTATCGTAGCGTGCATCATATCAGGCGCCCAGACGAGTTCTAGGTCGCGCCGTGGTACGATGCCGCGACGCAGGTTCGCAGTGAGCAGAAGGCGTAAATCGACCAGCCGGATCAATCGGACTAAACCATGGCAGATGACGTCCCCCGCCGCAGTATCGCGCCTCAAGAAATCACCGTTCAGGACGGCCACCTCACCATGAAGCTCTCCCAGATGGAGACGGGCTGGTACGCCATTGTGGAATCGGTCTACGAAGGCAAAATCTTCGAAGGGCGTGTCACAGAGCTATCGGACCTGCTGGTCGGCAACATCCCCCAATTGAATAAAGACGAAGAAAACGACGAAGCGGAAGAGCCTGCGAGCTAGGTATCGCCGACACGCATGCGGTGTTCTCGAACGCTCTCGACTCCCAGGAGATAAGTATGGCAGGCAGGCTTGAAGGCAAAGTCGCGATAGTGACAGGCGCAGGATCGAGCTCGGTAGGGATCGGCAACGGCAAGGCGACCGCGATTTTGTTCGCGCGCGAGGGCGCCAAGGTGCTCCTCGTCGATATGTTCGAAGACCGCGTAGCTGAAACGGATGCGCTCATCGCCAAAGAGGGTGGCGACGCGTCCACTTTCGTCGGCGATGTCACGTCTGCAGCCGATTGCGAAGCAATGGTCGCGACGGCCGTCGAGCGCTATGGGCGGCTCGACATCCTTGACAACAACGTGGGCATCTCCATCCGCCTCGATGTGACCGAGGTCACCGAGGAGCAGTGGGACCACATCATGAATGTGAACGTGAAGAGCATCATGCTCACCAGCAAGTTCGCCGTACCCGTGATGAAGAAGAACGGTGGAGGCGCGATCATTAATATCTCGTCCATCGCGGGTGTGCGCGCAAATAGCTCCACCCCGTACACCACATCCAAGGCTGCCGTCATCGGCATCACGAAGTCGCTCGCCGGCGACCACGGTCGCGACGGCATCCGCGCCAACTGCATCGCGCCTGGTCTCATCTACGGACCCATGGTCGCTCCCCGCATGGACGAGCGCCTGCGCGGCGATCGCATGCACGCTGCCCCGCTGGGTACCGAAGGCACGGGCTGGGACATTGGTTACGCCGCACTTTTCCTGGCCAGCGACGAAGCTCGCTGGATCACCGGGGTCGTCCTCCCCGTGGACGCTGGACTGCTGGTGACCACCCCCGTGACCTACAACACTCTCGACCAGCAGAAATACTAAGACGGGAATTCGCAATCCCTCGCCTCCAACGAAACCCATCAGGAAGACCCCACGAGGAGAATCATGAGAGCAGCAGTCCTCTACCAAACCAACCAACCTCTGGTGATCGAAGACATCGAGATCGACCCACCCAAGGCCAACGAGGTCAAAGTGAAGATGGCTGTGGCGGGCGTATGCCGCTCTGACCTGCACTTCATGAAAGGTGAAGCCATCATCGCGACTCCCGCTGTCCTCGGCCACGAGGGTTCAGCTGTCGTCATGGAGGTTGGCGAAGGCGTCACCAATGTAGAGCCCGGTGACCACGTCATCCTCTCGTTCGCCCCCTACTGTGGCAACTGCGAGTCCTGCCTCACCGGTCACCCCAACGCATGCGATACCCACCAGAGGAATGCCGCCAAGATGTTCGACGGCACCAGCCGCATCCACATCAACGGCCAAGACCTCAGCCAGATGGGCAAGCTTGGCTGCTTCGGTGAGGAGGCCATCGTCCCCGCCACCGGGGTCGCCAAGATCGACCCTGCCATGTCTCTGCGTGCCGCTGCCCTCATCGGTTGCAGCGTGACCACCGGTGTCGGCACGGCGATCTACGCCGCAGGCGTCACCCCCGGCAGCACCGTCGCCGTTATCGGCTGTGGTGGCGTCGGCCTCAACGTCGTGCAGGGCGCGCGCATCGCTGGTGCCACGCGCATCATCGCAGTAGACATCAACGACGCCGCGCTGGAGTTTGCGGGCAAGTTCGGCGCAACCGAGTCCATAAACCCCAATTCTGGCGACCCCGTGAAGGCCATCAAAGACCTGACTGGCGGCAAGGGCGTCGACTACGCCTTCGAAGCCTTCGGCTCGTCCGAGACCATCACTCTCGCATTCGACGCCACGCGCAAGCACGGCACCGCCGTCATCGCAGGTCTCGCCCCTGTCGGCGAGCAGGCTGGCATCGACGGCGTGGCCCTCGTTCGCCAGGAGAAGACGCTCAAGGGCGCCTACTACGGTGCCTCTAAGCCGTCCATCGACTTCTACCATATGATTGATATGTACCAGAGCGGCAAGCTCGACGTGGACGGCCTCGTTACGCGCAGCTACACGCTTGATCAGATCAACGACGCCTATGAAGAGCTCGACCGTGGCGTGGTTGGCCGCGGAGTCATTGACTACGGCGTCCAGGGCTAGTTCCCGCATGACCACGTACACCGGCCAGGCGATGCGCCGCATGGAGGACGATCGTCTTCTGCGTGGCGCAGGCCAGTTCGTAGCGGACCTCGCGGTGCCCGGCACACTGCACATGACGATCGTGCGCAGCACGGAAGCCCACGCGCTGATCAATGCCATCGACTCCAGCGACGCTGTCGCCGTGCGGGGCGTCGTCTCCGTCGTCACCGGGGCTGATCTCTCTGGTACCGTTGACGTCATGGCGCGTCCAGGCGTTGACGTGACACTCGGTGCTGAGCATCCGCTGCTCGCGGGCGACCGTGTCATGTACATCGGCCAGCCCATCGCGCTTGTCATCGCCGAAACCCTCGCCGTCGCCGAGGACGCCGCTGAGCTCGTGGACGTGCGCTACGACCCTTTGCCCGCCGTGACCAATGCCTCGCATCTCGGTGAACGCCAGGAGCCCGCTCCACCCAGCCCTGAACGACAACGTGGTACTACGCACGCCCGTGCTGTCCGGCGACCCAGACGCGGCATTCGCGAAGGCTGACCGCATCGTCAGTGGCTCATTCAACGTACCCCGTGTGTCGCCATCGCCCATGGAGGGTCGCGGTTGCCTCGCCTACTACGACGAGAGCGAGCAGCGCATGCAGGTGTGGACATCCACGCAGGCATCCCACGAGATTCGCACGCAGCTCCTCCACGTCTTCGACCAATTGGCCGACGAGACCACACCTGAGATCCACGTAGTCTCGCTGGACGTCGGTGGTGGCTTCGGCCAGAAGGACCACCTGTACCCCGACGAAGCCGCCGTTGTCGTCATGGCGCATCGCTTGGGCCGGCCCGTGCGCTGGATCGAGTCACGCCGCGAGAACCTTGTCGCATCCCACTCTCGTGGTTTTGAAGGCGATCTCCAGGCGGCGGTGCAGAACGATGGGCGCATCCTTGGTATGCGGGCCCGCATATTCTCCGACCTAGGCGCCTTCCAGATCCACGGCTCATTCCTATCGCCCGATAACGCGTGCAAGCGCATCACTGGTCCCTACGATATCCAGGACGTGGACCAGCTGATGCTTGGCGTTATCACCAACAAACCACCCATGGGCCCCTATCGTGGTGCCGGACAGCCTGAGGTTTCCATCATGATGGAACGCCTGCTCGATCTTATCGCCATGGAGCTGGCGGTGGATCCGGCTGAGGTGCGCATCAAGAACCTCGTCAGGTCCGAGCAGTTCCCATACACCACTGCGGGGGGTGTCACCATCGATTCGGGCAACTATCACGCGGCCCTCCAGCGAGCGTTGGACGTGGCCGAGTACGACCGCTGGCGCGCCGATCAGGCGTCCGCACGCGGTCGCGACAGCGGCAAGTTACTGGGCATCGGTGTGGCCACTACCGCCAGCGGCTCCGGCGGCTCTGGTGCAGTCGCAGCACGCTCCTCGTTCGCGCGCATAACCATTGCTGGTGACGGCCAGGTCACGGTTGACTCTGACGTTTCGCCCCACGGGCAGGGCATGAGCACGTCCTTCGCCCAACTCGTCGCCGATCAGTTGGACGTCGTTCCCGAGGCCATCACGTTGCAGACAGGCGACACGGACAAGTCCAAGCCCATCGGGCCTGGCACCGGCACGTACGCGAGCCGCAGCCTCGTCATCGGCGGCTCCGCTGCGCACAACGCTGCGAAGGAAGCACGCGCGTTGCTCGAAGCCGTTGCAACGCAAGCGCTTGAGTGCAAGCTGTCCTCCGTGCGTATCGAGCAGGGCAGGGTATGGAGTACGGCCGACGCCACACGCACGATGAGCATCGGTGAGCTGGCAACCCTGGCCCAGCGTGACCGCGAGCCGACCGCCAGCGGGTCATTGGAGATCGAGCACGTGTTCACGCTGCCGTCCAGTGCGTTCAGCTTCGCGGCCCACGTCGCGGTGGTCGAGGTCGACCCCACCACCGGTCGAGTCGAATTCAAGCGATTCATCGCCGCTCACGACTGCGGAGTCGCGGTCAACCCGCTGATCGTCCATGGCCAGATCGCCGGTGGGGTCGCGCAGGGGCTCGGCGAGGCACTGGTCGAAGTCGTCGAGCACGACGCCAACGGCACGCCGTCTGCCACGAGCCTTATGGACTACGCCATGTTTCAGGCCGAGGACATGCCTGTTGTCACCCCTGAACTACTCTCTACTCCCACGCCGCTCACTCCCACGGGCATGCGTGGCGTCGGCGAAGCGCCATCTGTTGCCAGCCCGGCTGCGCTGGCCAACGCGGTCATGGATGCCCTCTCGCCGTTGGGCGTTTCGCATATCGACCTTCCATTCACACCCGAGCGTGTTTGGGCGGCCGTGCGCGCCGCGCAGTCTTAGCGATCTCTGCAACATTCCTTCACATTTGCCCATTACCATGGCCGTATGGCTATCCACTTTCTGACCAAAACGCTACCCATGGCAGTCGCAACTGTACTGCTGCTCGTAGCATGCGGGCCGAGCGCCGATGAGATCAATCAAATGATTGACGACCGTGTCGCACGGGCGTTGACCGCCGTCCCGACACCAACGTCCCTCCCCGCGCCCACTCCGCCCCCCACTGCCACGGCGGCGCCGACCGCGACGCGAGCGCCCACCGTAACGCCAACGCCGCAGCCAACTCCGACGGCGACTGTGACTCCCTCGCCAACGCCGACCGCTACCCCCACGCCCGCGCCGACTCCGACCCCCGTCGTGATCGCGACCTTCCCGGACGTCGCGAGCGTCGTCAGCCTTGTTGGCCCTGCCGTGGTGCAGGTGCTTTCCACCTCGCTCGATGGGATCTCCCAGGGTTCAGGCGTGATTTTCAGCAAACGGGGTCACGTCCTCACCAACAACCACGTCGTGGAGGACACCACCTACGTGCAGGTGGCTCTGGCTAACCGCAAGACCGTGGATGCTGTCGTGATTGGCACCGATCCCGAGACAGACCTAGCAGTACTGAAACTAGCGCCAGCGGATATCGCAGGACTCTCCGTCGCGACCCTCGGCGACACCGATGCCATGCGGATCGGCGACTGGGTGATTGCCATCGGCAGTCCCCTAGGCTTTGAAGGCTCGGTCACAGTTGGGGTCATAAGCGCTAAGGGACGCTCTATCGACCTGGGTGATAAGCGCCTCTACGACCTGATCCAGACGGACGCTGACATTAACCCTGGCAATAGTGGCGGCCCGTTGCTGAACCTGGACGGTGAAGTAATCGGGATCAACACCGCTATCATCCGGGGTAGCATCGGCAACGACCAGGAGGCCGAGGGCATTGGCTTCTCCATTAGTATGGGCACGGCCATTCCCGTGAGCGTTCAGCTGCTTGAGCACGGCTCCGTGATCCGGCCCAAGTTCGGTATCAACATCGTCGACGTGGCGCCGTCCAACGCTGCCTCATTCGGGCTGTTCGTCGAAGAGGGTGTGCTCATCGTGGAGGTCGTCGCAGACGGTCCGGCGGAACGCGCCGGCATGCGGCCGTACGACGTCATCACTCACCTCGATGGCACGGTCATACAGACCACCAGCGACCTCGTCCGCAAGGTCCTCACCGACTACGCGATTGGCGATATCGTGGACGTAACCGTGGTTCGCGGGACCACGACTATGGCATTCCGTGTCCGCTTTGGATCCTGATGCTCAGTTGCAGATGGCCAGACCTAGAGAAGTTGGACTAACAGGCAAAAGACAACTGAACTGCCCCTGAGAGGCTCACTAAACGTCTGCGCGGAGGACTCCGCCTCGCCCGCCCACTCAACGACCGGCCGCGTTTTGAGTGAAGGTTTTTACCCTTCTTTCTGGTTGCCCCACTTCTCCCAGTGCGTCACCGTCGCCGCTGGCTTGCGGGTCGTCGGACCGTACGCGTAGCCATCCAGCGGCCAGCCTAGCGGAATCATCGCCGCCGTAACGAACTCATCCGGCAGCCCCACCCACTCACGCATCTCCGCCTCGTACCCGCGACGTACTCGCGTTGTCAACACACTCGCGAGACCCAGCGCGCGTGCCGCCAACAACATGTTCTGGACAGCCGGGTACACCGACGCCCCATTGTGGATGTTGTCGCCCGGGCTCTTTGTCACCGCCAAGATCCAGACAGGGACATCCGCGATGTGCTCTGACAGGTACTCCGCAGAAGACTCCGAGTTGCGTTCGGACCAAGTATCGGCCTCGCCGTGATTCGGTCGGCCGACCCCGCTGTAGAGCGGCGCCATCTTGCGCATCACATCCTTGTCCTTGATTACCACGAAGCCCCAGCTCTGTTGGTTGCCGCCGTTGGGAGCGTGGATGCCGGCGTCGATGACCTTCTCGACCAGCTCGTCGGGGATCGGATCCGGCCTGATGTGCCTGATCGCTCGCTGCGAGTACATCGCCTCGAACAAACCGATATCTTCTGCCATGATTTGCTCTCCTAAGTCGATACTTCTACGGGTCTTTCGTTTCCTGGACGTAATGCAGTGCAGTCGAAGGGATCTCTTCCCCCCCTTGCACGTCCCCCCTTGCACGTCCCCCCTTGCACGCGCGATCGCAACACGGGCGTCCTGAGCCGTTGCGCAGAATTGTAGGCGTGCCCTCTTGTACGGGCAAATGGAAACGCAATCGCGCGGCCATCCGTAGTAAAATGCCCACGATTACGAGTTGAGCGCCAGCCGGATCATTGAAGGAGCCTCCACGCATGATTACCGTCGAACAGAACGAACGCCTCACCCAAGTCGGTCCGGGCACCCCCATGGGGGAGTTGATGCGCCGCTACTGGCATCCCATCGCTGCAAGCTCTGAACTCAACGAGGAGACTCCGACCAAGGAGATACGCCTGCTGGGCGAGAACCTCGTGCTCTTCCGCAGCACGGCTGGCAAGGTCGGCTGCATCGAGCCTTCATGTCCTCACCGCAAGGCCAACCTCTCCTACGGTGTCCCTGAGCCCGAAGGCATCCGCTGTGCGTACCACGGCTGGCTGTTCGACGAGACCGGCGCATGCGTCGACCAGCCGTCTGAGCCTGTGGGCAGTCGCTTCAAAGAAAAGGTTCACTTGAGGGCCTACCCCGTCGAGGAGTTGGCCGGACTCATCTTCGTGTACATGGGCCCCCAGCCCGTGCCCGTGTTGCCCAAGTGGGACATATTCATGTGGGAGAACGTCCACCGGAGCGTCTACGCGGTAACACTGCCGTGCAACTGGCTTCAGTGCCACGAGAACTCCCTTGACCCCGTCCACTTCCAGTGGCTCCACCGCTACTACGGTATGTGGCGCGCTTCGAAAGGGGCGATGAAGTCCAAGGACGAGAGCGCGGACAATCTCGACCCCATGCTTGCGGAAAGCATCACCATCGAGGACTTCGACCGGATCTCCGGCATGCGCGGGGCTGCTCACCTCAAAATTGGCTTTGACAAGTTCGAGTACGGCATCATCAAACGCCGCTTGATCGAAGGCGAGACCGAGGACAGCGAGTGGTGGCGCATCGGGCACCCCATCCTCTTTCCCTACACGCTACGAGTGGGCCAGGAGAACTGGTTCGAGTTCCAGTGCCGCATCCCCGTCGACGACACCACCACGCGCCATCTCATGTATACCGTCATCGTTCCTCCTGAGGGCGAGACGGCCCCTGAGCAGGATGTCATTCCCTTCGAGGAACGCCCGCTCTACTTCGAGAACGGTCGCATCAAGGACGATTACGTCGTTGGCCAAGACCAACTCGCGTGGTTGATCCAGGGCGACATCATGGACCGCTCCACCGAAGCCCTCGGTGTCACGGACGTCGGCATTATCATGTTCCGCAACATGCTCGAGGAGCAGATGCGCGTCGTCGCCGAAGGAGGCGATCCCGTCAACGTCCACCGCGTGGAAAAAGATATCATCTGGCTCCCCACCGAGATGGCCCACTACCCTGGCTATCCAGGCACCGGTGGCCCCTTCAAAGACAACATCATTAGGGATGAAGACATCTTCCTGCTCCGTTCCCTTCAGTAAGCTCCCCTCCCTCCAGTTCACCCGCACTCCACTGAAGGGCCGGCATTATAGCCGGCCCTCTTTTATTACGTACGTGTATTCCTTACGTGTCGATTCCTGGTGCTCGGGCATAGTGCCCGCGGATCTGAAAGAACACGCTCTTCTTCCGGCCATGACCAACATCAATTCATGCCCCCGCAAATCGCTCATTCATGTTAATTTAAGCCCTCGCTCCCAGCAGGGTACCGTTGCAGAAAAGAAAGAATGCGAGCATGCTTCAGCATGAGAATCTCCGAGGGGATGCTTCGTGAAGACGCCTACCGTGGGAACCAGCGGATCGGAGAATTGAGAATGTTACAGAGCAACGACCCGACGCTATCGATGCCAGGTGTATCCCGGTGCGCAATGTCGATGAGGTAACTGCCGTCGACCTTGCGCTGCGTCCCATAAGCTTGAAGAAATGATCTGCGTGAGAGATGAATGATGGAATATGACCTCGTCATAACTGGTGCACATGTGCTGGATCCTGCTAGTGGAATCGACACCGTAACGCGCATCGGAATTAAGAATGGCAAGTTCTCAAGAATCGGGGATAGCGTCGATCCAACCGATGCTGAACGCGTAGTTGATGCTGCGGGGAAGTACCTCAGTCCAGGCTGGTTCGACATGCACGTGCATGTTTACAGCAATCTCGCATTTTCCAACCCCGACACCATCGGAGTGCTACATGGCGTAACGACAATGGTCGACGCAGGTGGTGCTGGTGTGTGGACATACGAAGATTACCGTGACTACTGGAATGGTCAGACTCGCACGGAGATTTACTCTTTCCTCAGTGACCAGCCTGTGGGGATCCTTTTGGGGACCCGCGAAGATCTCGGGAATCGAGCGCACACCAATAAGGAAGTACCAATAGATCAATTCAGTGAGCTAGTCTCCGCTAATCGAGAGCACATCCGTGCAATCAAATCTGGGATACATACTTACAACGGATTCGATAGGGTTAAAGATGCTTGGGCAATATGCCAGAAGGCTGGGTTGCCGCTCTACCTACACATCGGTGACATTCGCCAACCTCCGGGCATTCGGTTCACAAGAGAAGCCATGGACACCCTAGGCCCAGGAGATTGCTTCACTCATGTCTACACCGGGAACTGGGGTAACGTACTTGATGATGAAGAGAAGGTTCTGCCAGAGGTGACGGCTGCAATTAAACGCGGCGTAGCCACCGATGTCGGATACGGCGGGCTTAATTTCTCGTTCAAAGCATTTGATATTTTAATGGCTCAAGGAATTGTGACTGATGTCATCAGTTCAGATCTGCAAGGTGTGAATGTCACGGGTCCGTGCCGTTCCTTGGCGCATGTGATGTCCATTTTCCTAAATCACGGGTATCCACTGAAGGACATTATTGAAAGAGTAACTATCCGACCCGCAAAAATTGTCGGACTCGACCATCGAATCGGCAGGATAGAAGTTGGATTCCCTGCACGTGTCACAGTATTCGACATCGAACTTGGTGACCATATATTCCGAGATACTAAAGGCGAAACTCGCCATGGGGAGTCAATGATTGTGCCTCGATGGTGTTTGATGGATGGCGAGATCATAGAAAGCGACGAAGCCCCAGGGTTGGAGCAGGGGAATTGGTCATTTATGCCGAGGTTTGACAGTGAGCTAGGTGTGGATGTTCTCGATGGGGAGCAGATAGAGTTCGCACATCTGCTTGCTGCGGGTGTGGAGCACGCTGATTGGGATGATGGGTTTTCAGTGCAGGCGTGCTACAAACAGGCGCTAATAGATACAGGAATCCATGGCCGCCACGCCGCCAACGCCATATATGACCTGCTTTTGGAAAGCCGTTTCTCCGTACCGCCAGGATGGCTCATGTCATCAATGGAACGCGATTCGGTGCTCCATCGGCTTCAGAGAGCATGATGGAGGCATTGCTACCCGAGAAAATGTATGGATGAACAGCGTGAATCAATGCGAGCGCCCATTCCTAGTGATCTCATCACTTTCGGGATCGCTACGCTGACGATCGATGGCCAGGATATAGTCATCTTGTCAGAGGATGGTGGATATCGTGCAATTGATCGCTGGTGTCCACATGAAGATGGGGATTTAGGTGAAGGACTTATGTTCGGGAAGCATATCAAGTGCCCGACTCATGGTTATATATTCGAGTTGGCTAGAGGGCAATGCCTGAATCAACTAAACATAAGGGCTCGTGTTTACGAGGTCGAGGTGGATCAAGAGGAAATGGTGTTACGTCCACTTAGCTAGACACGCGTCGAAGATTCCTCAGACGTAAACGGCATATGACTTTTCGTCAACAACCGGAACAAAATTGGCATCGCCACGGCGAAACCAATAAACATTAGCCCCGCGAACCAAAACGAATCCCGAAGCCCAACATTTGCAGCGATAAAACCGAAGCTGAGAGGCACCGCCACTTGCGCGACGGCCCAATACAGGCCAACGTAGGCCATGGCTACGCCTCGCTGATCTTGCGGACTGTAAGTCGATGCGGTTAATGGATAAAGCGGACTAAGAATCCCGTAAAGTATTCCGTAGCTGAGCATCAGCACTATAGGCATTGCGGAACCCACAATTGGGAAAGCAAACATCACTACTCCGGTAGCGGCCAACGTTAGAGTGTAAAGCGTTGTTTGCCCAGTTCTGGCAACGATTCTGCCGAAGATAATCCCAATCCCCACGCTTCCTATTGATCCGTATGTCCGGAGCCTACCCACTTCGAATTCGTCGTATCCCAATTCGTGCAGGTATAGCACGAGCAGGCTCACCGCAATGATCATCGATGCTGAGGCTACGAAAGCGGTAAACCCTGCCATTGCCATGCTAGGGCTACGAGCCAATGATGGGATTGGTGCCAAAGCTTGCTTGAATCCTCGAAGTGCAATCTTGCGCGGAAGCACGGGTAGCGCGAGAGACCCTACTAACCCGATAACGCCCAATGCAATGATAGTCATCCACGCTGACGCGTACCCGGAGCTTCCTATTATGAATCCCACGAAAACAGCACCGATTACGTCGCCTGCGGTTCGCGAGCTACTCATGCGACCCAGAACCGTCCCTGATTTCGCCGGATTAATCCTACTGCAATAAGACTGCGTCGCCGTCCAGTAGGTGGCTCGTGAAATTCCCAAAAAAGTCTGACCCAAAATCAGCGGCCAAAAAGTACTTGATAACCCAATAACGGCAGCCCCGACAATGGTCGCCGCGAAGCTAACAAGAAGAACCCAACGTTCACCAAACCTATCGGATATGGCGCCCGCGAATAAGCGAAGGAACAGGCCGAACACGGCTTGCGATGCGATGATAATCCCAAGCTCATCCAGAGCAAACCCCAGGTGCAGTGCATATAACGGCACCAGAAGTAATGTGCCGCTCAACCCGATGTGATAGGTAAATCCTGCAAGGTATACCAAGGTCGTCGCACGAAGTTCGGCGCGAGGACTAAGGGTTGGAGTGACTTGAGATTGCACAGGGCCGCCTAATGTCAAAGAGTGCGAGTTCGATAGGGTAGTGAGGAATGAGCTTTTCGGCGGGGCTTGCCCGGGCAGAGTATACCTTTCGCCTGATGCAGGAGTGCTCACCCGAAGCGTAGCACTCTCAAACCCATTACCAGGTTGGTGACTCTTAATGGCACTCCGAGGCTTCCTCCCTGTGTGACCCGTGTTTTCCACACGTGACGCAATACCTATCGTACCGATACCATTCCATCTACCGGATTGCCGTTCCAACGTTCCATCGGCACCTTTTATTACACAACGCGGGAGGCATCATGGGCAGATTGCGCTTGACAATGGCTTGCTGGGATTACGACAGGGCTCGCCCACTGCTTGACGGCAGCATCCAACCTGAGGGAATCGAAATCACTCCCGTGATTTCGCGCCCTAGCGAAACCTTCTTCCGCATGCTTAGGCATCAAGAATTCGACGTATCAGAGCTCTCGTTCGCCAATTACACTATGCTCAGGGCGCGTGGTGATGACAAGTTCATCGCTATTCCGGTATTCCCCTCGCGCCTGTTTAGACACTCCTGCATTTATGTCAACGCCAACGCAGGAATCAATGAACCCAAAGACCTCATGGGGAAGAAGATCGGCGTCCCCGAGTACTCGATGACGGCCGCTGTCTTCGCGCGCGGCATGCTGCTCCATGAGTACGGCGTCCAGCCCGAGACCATCGAGTGGTTTAGCGGCACCCAGGACGGCTTGCAGCGCCCTTCCCGCATCGATTTCGACCTGGACGACGTTGTCCTGCACCGCATGCCGCTGGAGCAGGACATGGGCCCCATGCTGGAGAGCGGTGAGCTCGACGCCATCATCTCCCCCAACGCTCCCCATGCCCTCAGCCACGACCCCTCACCCGTTGGTAGGCTGTTCCCGGACTACCGGCAGGCTGAGAAAGAATATTTCGGCCGCACCGGCATTTTCCCAATCATGCATACCGTTGTCTTTAGAAAAGAAATCTACGAAGCTAACCCATGGGCTGCCACGAGCATGTATGAAGCATGGGCGAAGGCCAAGCAGTATGCCTATGACCAGTTGGTCGAGACCGACGCCCTCAAGCTGACTCTCCCCTGGGTGGTCGCCGAGCTTGAGGAGACCCGCCGGATCATGGGCAACGACTTCTGGGCCTACGGCATCGAGCAGAATCGCACGTCGCTAGAGGCACTCCCTCAGTACCTCTACGAGCAGAAGCTGTCACCCCGCGTACCAGAAATTGAAGAGCTGTTTGCGCCGAACACGCTGGACGCCAAGGCGTAAGCGCGGGCGCGCAATCATATGAGGCTTGGAATTGCCACAACGCTGGGGAACGCCGCTTCCCCGAGTGATCTGATTGTCCGCAGGGCTCGGGCGGCGGAAGCACACGGGTTCGACAGCTTTTGGTTCTTCGACTCCATCGGCCGCAGCTGGCCGTCCATAGATCCGCTGACAAGCGCCTCCATTGCCGCGGCTGTGACCGAATGCATGGAAGTGGGCACCGGCATCCTTCAGATCCCGCTTCGTCACCCCGTGGAGCTCGCGAACCGAGTGATCACGACCCAGCTCTTCAGCGCCAATCGGTTACTGCTTGGCGTTGGTGCGGGCTCAACCCGGGCCGATTTCGAAGCGCTTGGCATCCCGTTTGAGGGTCGCATGCGCCTGTTCAACGACGGTCTCGCGACCATGCGTCGTCTTTGGGACGGGGAGATTGTCGACGGTGCGAACCTCCTTCCCGTGGATGAAGTCCGTGGCGGCCCGCCCGTGCTCATTGGCAGTTGGGCAGGCCCCAAGTGGATACCCCGGGCGGCCCAGGAGTTTGACGGCTGGATAGCCTCCGCCCACTTCTCTGGATACAACACGCTCAAGGAGGGGATCGAGGCCTACCGAGCGGCAGGCGGGAAACGTGCTCTGGTCACCAACATCTGGCTTGACCTCAATGCCACCGCGGAGCCGCTGGACGACGCCAAAGGCCCCTACTCGCTGATGTGCGACCCGCAGACGGCGATGGAACGGCTGCAACGACTCGCCGACCTCGGCTACGACGACGCGGTGGTCGTGTACCACGGTGAAGGCGAACCCGACTTCGCGGCAATCCACGCACTGCTGCCGAGATAGCCTTGGACCAACAGACCAGGCTTCAGAGAAACAAACGGAAAGCAGAAAGAGAAGGAGGTAACAGAAATGTCCCTCAGGATTAGTGAAACAGCCCCTGACTTTACGGCTGAGACCAGCCAAGGAACCATCAACTTCCACGAGTGGATCGGCGATGGCTGGGCCATGCTCTTCTCCCACCCGAAGAACTTCACGCCCGTTTGCGCGACCGAACTTGGTGCCGCCGCCAAGATGGCGCCCCAGTTCGCAGAGCGGGGCTGCAAACTCATCGGTCTAAGCGTGGACAAGGTTGAAGATCACATCAAGTGGACCCAGGACATCTCGGATCTCGCAGGAACTGCGTTGACGTTTCCGTTGATCGCCGACGAAGATCTCCAGGTCGCGAAGCTCTACGACATGCTTGAGGCTGACGCCGGTGATACGGCTGAGGGTCGCAGCGCAGCCGACAACCAGACCGTCCGCACGGTGTTCCTGATTGGGCCGGATAAGAAGATCAAGATGCAGCTCGCTTACCCCATGACCACCGGCAGGAACTTCAACGAGCTTCTACGCGTCCTCGATTCGGTCTTGCTGGCTGCCAACAACAAGGTGGGTACGCCAGCCAACTGGAACAGGGGCGACAGAGTCGTCATCCTTCCTGGAGTCGATGATGAGGCGGCCAAAGGTCTCTTCCCCGAAGGCTGGGAATCCCCCAAGCCCTACCTGCGGTTGGTCAAAGACCCTAGCTCCAATTAGCCCGGAATATCTGCAAGAACCAAAGATCCAGGGCGTGAGCCCCTTGGATCTTTGGTTCTTGATTTGCGCTAACGGAGTGGGGTAGAGAGGTGAGATCCAGAGGTCGAATCTGGAGCCCGGACCCAGGCACAGTGTCTAGCTGACTCCCATTCCGCGGTATGGGACCTGGTGAAGCATGTGCACCTCGCGCCGCTCCTCCGCCGACTGCAGAATGCCCAAGACCACCTCCAGGGTCGCCTTGCCCCAATCATGGTCGTGGATCCGCACCGCTCGGTCTTCAGCGATCGCCGCGTACATCTCGTCGACCTCCACGTCACCGTAGCGCCGGTTGAACCCCGGTCCGCCGTCAACCTCGATGTGTTCGTCCTTGTCGTTACCGTGGATCACCACGCCGGTTGGCGTCTGCCTGATATCCCCGCCTTCGCAGCTGACCAGCGTCAGCCCGAAGAAAGCTTGCCGCCTCTCCGGCGACACCGGGTAGTCGATGGATCGGTTGGAGGCGCCACCGTACCGGCTGGCATCCTTCACTTCCTCTTCGGCTTCCATCGTCCCGAGGTCCTTGATCCTCTTCCGAGTCCGGGTGTGCAATGCTGGATCTGACGGGTAACCCTGCAGGGTGTAGCCGAATGTGAGTTCTGCTGAATTGAAATGGCCGTAGCCGTCGTAGGTCATCGTCCCGGCGTGCCCATCCTCGAAGTCCAAGAACGCCGTGTAGCTTCCATCGATAGGCCTGCTCTGGTCGATCGCACTGGTCATGGCTCGCACAGACCGTACCCGGCCGCCGCCCATCATTCGCATGATGTCCACTTGGATGGGACCCTGGCGCCGAACGATGCTCCCTCCACGATCCTGCATCAGCTCCTCACTCGCTCGGGGCCGGTAAATCCAGTCGCTGTAGAAGAGCGTGTGAATCAT
>Ga0302123_10000063_pt1 | contig 79603 bp, 79 predicted proteins | sample CB21_321_MG_FD_203109 | JGI IMG/M metagenome (GOLD analysis project Ga0302123, IMG submission 203109) | Marine microbial communities from Western Arctic Ocean, Canada - CB21_32.1 | ecosystem: Environmental > Aquatic > Marine > Oceanic | place: Canada: Western Arctic Ocean | collected 2017-09-28 | reverse complement strand
CAACGGATGATCCACCGCGTACCCCGGCGGCCGATAACTCTTCACCATCCCCGACACCGGATACGACATCCCATGCGGTAGATGCACGCCCGCGTTCCCGAAACCGACGCCCGCATACGCCGCCGCAAGCAGCATCATCCCCCGCGCCTCGTCGTCACCGGTGTCCTCGACCGCACGCGGCAAATATTCCCGTACCATCCGCAACGCTTCCAACGACCAAACATCGCTAATCGGATTCGATCCCTGATAGGCCGGCCGCACCAGCGGCCCATCCGGGCGCGGACGGTCCGTATACGGCATCGCCGTGTACGATTCAATCGCGTGGCTCAGAACATCCAAGCCCGTCGAGGCTGCCACCTCGGACGGCAACGTCCGCGTGTTCTCCGGGTCGAGAATTCCCAACGTCGGCTTCAACATGCGGTGCGCGATTCCCGTCTTGGCGTGCATCTCCTCGTAGTCGAAGATCGCCACGCCGGTCGTCTCGCTCCCGGTCCCCGCTGTCGTCGGAATCGCGAACAGCGGCTTCACTGGCCCCGGCACGGGCAGCCCCTTGCCAACAGGAGGATTCACATAGTCCAGAAAATCCGCCGGATGACTCGAATATAGATTCGCCGCCTTCGCTGTATCGATCACCGAACCGCCGCCCACCGCCACGAACGCATCAAACGCCTTCTCCGTCGCGACCTCGATCGCCTCACGAAACGAGCCGTCAGTCGGCTCGACGCGAACGCGGTCGAACAGTTCATATGAAACACCGTTGTCCTCCAGCGATTGCCGCGCCGTCGTCACCGGTGACAGATCAACTAGATTCGGATCCGTCAGCAGCAGCACCGACCCAATCTTGCGATCCGCCAAATCCATCCCGATTTCGCGCGTCGCGCCGGCTCCATACCGCAGATTCGACGTCGCCAACTCAACCGCGTATTCCTTCTCCATCTCAAAACCCTCTCTCTATCGATACGCCTGGAACCCGGCCATTCTAACCCACCGGACATCTTCCAAGAACCCGCGAGTTTCGGATGGCCCACCGCTCGCCGCGCAAAACCCTTGCAGTCGAGCCAAATCTAGATCATGATTGTGTCAAGATGTTTTAGGGGACCATGGCGAGAACACAACGACAGCTCAAGCTACCGCTACCGGGCCCGACCAAGGCGGACATTAAGGCGGTCATCCGCGACCGTCTTGATGGCTACGAAGTGCGGCAAGCCGCCCGGGAACACAAGCGGCGAGAAACCGCCAGGAAGCGGGCCCTGCGGGCCGCGAAACGAGCCGCGGGCGTCGTTGACGTCGACCCCCAACTCACGATTCCCGGCGTCGAACCCGCCGATGTGAACCAGTCCTAGCCGGCACGGCATTCGCACCGATGTGTGCTGAGTCACACGCGGACATGCAAGTCGTATGAGCCGTGGAGACCCTCTGATAAAGTGAGCGCAAAGAGGCCCCTCCCCCTATGTACCGCGTCGAAAAGACCGTGCGCACAGCTTTGTTGATCGCCCTCGCCCTAACGGTGATCAACTCTGCCTCCGCCGACGAAGTCCTCTTTGTCGGCGCGGGCGATATCGCGAAATGCGGTTCCCGCCTCGACGACGCAAAGGCCACGGCGAAGGTCATCGACGACATTTTTCGGCCGCGGGACGGCAAGCCTCCTGAGGGAGTCGTCTTCACTCTGGGCGACAACGTCTACCCGCGGGGCCGCGCCAAGGAGTGGGCCAATTGCTATGACCCCGCCTGGGGACGCCACAAGTTCCGCACCCGCCCGGGTATCGGAAATCACGACTACGCCACACGGCGGGGCAAGGCGTATTTTGACTACTTCGGCGACGCGGCGGGCGACCGCGACAAGGGGTATTACAGTTACGACCTCGGCGACTGGCATATCATCGCCCTCAACACCAACTGCGACAAGATCGGCGGCTGCGGACCCGGCTCCCGCATGTACAGATGGCTCGCCGACGATCTCAAGAACAATCCGACGCGCTGCACGCTGGCCTACGGTCATCACCCGATGTTCAGTTCGGGCAAACACGGGGATGAAGACGACATCCGCCCGCTTTTTGAACTACTCTATGCAAACGACGCAGACCTTCTGCTGGGGGGCCACGACCACAACTACGAGCGTTTCGCGCCGCAGGACCCACAGGGCCGACTCGACGATGAGAGAGGCATCCGCCAGTTTGTCGTTGGTACCGGTGGACGCGAGCATCGCAGCGTCGGCAGGCCCGTTGCGAATTCCGAAGTGACCGACAACACCTCCTACGGCGTCCTCAAGCTCACTTTGCACGAGGGGGCGTACGACTGGGAGTTCGTCCCCATCGAGAGGCATTCGTTCACCGATTCAGGCAGCGGCAAGTGCCACTAGCACCTTCCTCCCTCTCAACCTCCGGTCGGCCCTTGCGTTAAACTGACGCCTCCCTATGTGTGGCATCGCGGGCATCTTCGACGGTCAAATCGCTTCCGAGGAATACCCAGCCGTCTTGGACCGCATGGCGGCCTCGATCATCCACCGGGGCCCCGACGAGGGCGGCGCGCTAGCGCTGCCGCAACTCCGCGCCGGGCTTGCCAGCCGCCGCCTCAGCATCATCGACATCGCCGGCGGCCAACAACCCGTTGCAAACGAGGACGAAACGGTTCACGTCGTCTTCAACGGCGAGATTTACAATCACGTCGAGTTGCGACACGAGCTGGAGTCGCGCGGCCACACCTTCCGAAGCCACTGCGACACGGAAGTCATCGTGCATGCCTACGAGGAGTGGGATCTCGACGCGCTCGACCGTTTCCACGGCATGTTTGCGCTCGCCGTCCTCGACACGAACCGCCACCGCCTCGTGCTATCCCGCGACAGCGCTGGGATGAAGCACCTTTACTGGGCTCAGACCGACTCGGGACTGATCTTCGGCTCCGAGATCAAAGCCCTTCTCGCAAGCGGTTTCATCGAACCCCAGGTCGATCCGGCGGCCATCCAGCTCTACCTCTCCGTTGCATTTACTCCCGCTCCGCTAACGGGCTTTCTGGGTATCCGAAAACTCCCCGCCGCTGGATTTCTCGTCGCGGATGACAACGGCGTTCGCGAAGGAACTTTCTGGACACCTCGCTATTCGACCGACACTCCGCTCCACAGCGAACACGAGTACGCCGAAGAGATGGAGCGTCTGCTCCGGGCCGCCGTCAAGAGCCATCTTGCCGCGGACGTTCCCGTCGGCGCCTTTATCAGCGGCGGTTGGGACTCCTCCCTCGTGGCCGCCTTCGCTGCCGAACAAACATCCCGCAGGCTCAAGACCTTCTCCATCATCTTCCCCGACGCGCCACAAGCCGACGAGAGCCGCTACTCGCGGCTACTCGCCAAGCAGCTCGATAGCGATCACGAAGAAACAGAATTCCGAGCAGCCGACGCGCCCACCATGTACAGGGATGTCGTCCGGCACCTTGAGGAGCCCAACTCCCGCGCGCCGGTTCTGCTGTTCTACCAACTCTCACGCGCGGCTGGATCCAAAGTAAAGTCCGTTCTCGCCGGTGAGGGCTCCGACGAATTATTCGCGGGCTACGAGTGGTTTCAAAGCAAGGTGAGCCGGATGGCCCACGCTCTACGGCCTATTACGCCAAAGGCGCTTGCACGCCTCGCTCTACCCTACGCACGCGGTGCGCGGGCACACCTACTGCTCGGCACTCTCGCGGCGAGGGACGAAACAGAAACCGATATCGAGTGGCTTCGCTGCATGTCGCCGACGATCAATTCTGCATTGATCCACTCCGACATTCGTTCCGCGACACCTGACCTCCGGCTCCTCCTGCCTCATCAGGAAACAATCGACTCGTACCGCACCTACCTCGATCGACTGCTCAGCCTTGAGCAACATGGCCGGCTCGCCGATGGCATTCTGCTCGAAGCCGACAAGATGAGCATGGCCCATTCTCTTGAATCGCGCATGCCCTTCCTCGACCGGTCCGTCGTCGAGTTCTCCATGCGTCTTCCGTCAAACCTCAAGCTGCGCGGTAACCAGGAAAAACACATCCTCAAACCGCTCACACGGCATCTGCCGCCTGAAATTGCTCAGCGAAAGAAATGGGGCTTGCAGTATCCACGGACTTTCAACGCGAGCATGAGCCGTTCGGAAAGCGCACGCGAGCTACTACTCGACAGCCCCAAGAACGGGGGCATCCTCGATCGCGATGCCGTGGAGAAGTTCCTCAACGACAAAGACGGCCTAAACGAGCGGTCCGCATACGGGATCGGGTCGCTCGTGCTACTACAAACCTGGTGGAACGAGTTTATCCGCCGCTAGATACCAAGCTTGCCGCGCCGGAACAGAGCCGCAACGAGTAAAGGAGCGGCCCTCGCGGGCACAGCACACGGGTCGGCCCCGGCCCTCTCACTCTGAGCTGATGGCCATCAGTTTTTGGACCATTCGGTCGCGCCATTCGTCCATGACGAAATCGTTCTTCGCGGCCTGCCAAAAGTCGGTGACGGTGTCCCTTCCGCCCTGGCCTCGTGCTGCGGCGATCTCCCCGAACAGTCGCCCGAAGAAAGTCGTGAGATCAACCCCCTTCTTGTCCGCTGTCTGCTTGAGGGTCTCGATCAGCCGCCGGTCGTCCCAGGCTTCACGCAGGCCTTCCATGTAGGGCGTCGAGATCACGTCGAAGGGAGTATTCCAGGCGTACATCCAATTGCTGCCGTCCAACGTATCGAAGCGGTTGCCCCAGTTGTAGGCCCAGACCAAAGACCCCCGGCTGTCATGGGCCGCGAAATAGTATCCGAAGCTGTAACGCGCCCGACCCGGTAGCCCCTTGTCACTCGTGCCCGTGTATTCCCACAGCGTCTTCCCCGCAGCTCTTACCTCATCCGGCATGTTCCAGTTCTCATGCACGGCATTCGTGCAGAAAATGTCGACATCCTCAAGGAAGTCCATCCCCGGGTTGTACTGGTGGATCGAGCCATAGATCTCGGCCTTGGGATCGCCCTTTCTCAACAACTCGGTCTGCCGCTTGAACTGCGGCTTGATGTACGACATCATTCCCAAGTCACTGCGGTACTGGCTGTATTTGGCAGGCTCGTCGAACGGCGTCAGAATCACGTTCGGCCAGTTGTTCTCGCGAGCGTGGCGGCCGAACCGGCGGGTCCATTCAACCATCAGAGGGGCGACTTCTTCAGGGATGACATTCGGGTCTCGGTAGGCGAGATCTTTCCACCCTTTATCATCGAGCCCTAGGACCGTCGCCGCCAACGTGCGCGGCAGGTGCATCGTTCGCGGGAAGCTGTACGGATTACCTCCCAGGAAATACACGAGGTCGCTGATTCCCGAGCGCACAGCGGCCGCCATCCAGTCGTCCATGATGCGGAAATCCATCGCAAACGAGCCATCCGCTTTCGACAACTCAGGGCGGACGCTCGTGTACCAGATGTTCACCATGTTGTGGTTGTACTCGCGAAGAAATTCGAGCTCGAACTCCGGCACGAGACCACGCGTGCAACCGCCAAGCTTGAGACCGGCCTCCTCCATCGTCAGCAAGCGGGCACCCAAGATCTCGACATCAAGAGCAACGGATATGGCCGCAACACCTTCTGCCTCAATCTTGACCGTCGTTGCATACTTGCCCGGATTGGCAGTGCCTTCTTGCGTTCGCACAACGAACCAGACGGGATGGCTTCTCCCCGCGGAAACGTCAAAGGCGTACGCGGGCCACAGCCGTTGCGGAAACGGCTCGACAAGATATCCCGGGATCATCTGGCCTTTGACCTTTGCGTACTCGGCCACCCTTACCGCGACTTCAGCCACGATGTTTCCCGAGGAGTCGCGAATGGGAGCCGCTTCGACGCGAACGTTCTTCAGGTCTTGGCCGTTCGCGTACACGCCGAGCTGGGCGGATTCATACTCGTTCAAGAACATCCGAACCTGTAGTGAGGCGCCCGCTTCCCCAGGCTGGGGAGCGCTGATCGGCCGCACCAGATCCATCCAGTTCCTCGTATAGGGGACCAACGGTTTGTCACCCCATTCACCCGGCACGACCGGCGTCTGCGCCAGTTTGTAATAGCGCGGAGCGATGTCCGCCCGCTCCTGCACACGTTTCACCCAGGCGCGCGTAGCAGCGTTATACCGCTCCTCCTCGTCGGGCAACGGGGCGACCAGACGAAAGCCCTTGGCCGTAAGCGTACCGTCAGCGGGCAGCAGGCGGAAGCGAATCGTCTTCGCGGGCTCGTACACAAAGATGAAGTCGGAAGTCACCGGAATACGGGCCCTCGTCCAGGCGCCTTCTCCCGTACCTCCAAAACAGTGGATTTCGCTGTAGGACCGGCTTGTACCTAGGCCGCTGTAGATTTCGGCGACCACGGGCTTCTTGAAGTCGTCTTTGTATTCCACCTCAAGCACGACCAGCTCGCCCCGGGGCGGCCGATTGCCCGTCCACCATGCCGGAGCCTCCACGATACCGGCTCGGCCCTTCAGGACCCAAAGGTCGTTCTGCCGCTTCCAACCCGACTCATCACCAGTTGCCGGACGTATCGTTTGCGGGAGAGCGACTTGCGCCGGCGGCTTCCAGTCGATTCTCGCCCCCGGCAGCAACGTCGACATGCCCAGCAAGAGATGAACGAGGAGATATCGGCGAACGTTTTCCATATCCCTATCTTGAATGGAACCGTAGCTCAGCTTCAACCGAAACCAGTAACTATGGGTTTTGCCGCGCAGGGACAGAGGCGCGGGTGAAGCCCACGGATCGGCCGGGGGCCGACGAAATCGTAGGGGTGGGTTCTAGAACTGGGCTAACTCGGCGATGACGGCGCCAACACCCTGCCGCCCATAAATCTGCGTCAGCCGCTGTTCCTCGACGGAGACAGGCGTAGCACGATCCAATGACGAGGATTCCAAGTCGCGGCGCGTGGGAATCCAAACGCTGCCATCTTCAAACTCAACATTGCGGACATAGCCGCTCATGCTGCCGATCGAAAATCCACCGCCGCCGTTCCCGTCACGATTCAGCACGAAACTTCGCTGTGATCGCGTCGACGCCTCGGCTCCGGGCGCGAGTTGCGACCGATCCGTCGGTACCGGCACAAGCCCGGCGTTGTAGTGAACACCACTTCCATCGCTAACCAGCCACCCGAGCTCGTAGTAACGTACCGGCTTCGGGGAGCGATTCTTAACGGTGACCTCGGGCGAGATCACACGCGAACCTTCCACCAGTGCGCTTCCCGAAACGATCTCCAACGGCGCTTCCGAAAAATCGTGCCGCGATACCTCGACCCGTCGTTCGCGCCGCGCCAACGGCTGCCCTGTCGTGATCAGCTTACGCAGTTGTTGCTCCAATTCGGCCTGCAGCCTCGGACGCTGCTGCTGGCGTTGCACGCTCGCCTGAATCGCGGTCTCCAGTTGCGCCCTGCCACCGGAGGCCAACAACGATTTAAAGTGTGCGCGGTCCCGCTCGGCTTCCTTCTCCCACACCACCAACTTACGCTGCGAGTCGAACTGATTCGGCCCACGAAACGTCAGATTAGTGAACAACGCTCCGTCAATATTGATATTGACGGCGTGCTCGCTGGTCGGCGGGAAGGGCCGCACGAGTTTCAGGTCGACGCTTAGATCCGTCGTGCCGTCGGGGGGGATGTTCAGACTCGGCACCGCGACCGACGCCTTACCTCCCGGCGAGTGTTCCGCCGTCACAACGCCCATCACGACGCCGCGCAGGAACCGCCCGCTGTCATTGCGGACTTCCAGGCGGCAGTTCAGGTCGACCACCATGAGGGCGCCCATCACCTGAATCTTGGTCTTGCTCAGATCCTGTGAAACGAGCGACAGCGGCACATCGGACGCAATCTCAACGTTCACGGCCCGCGCCGGGTCTTGCCATAGCGCCGCCGGGCCAGCAACCGTTTGGGCCAGCGCTCCCGCACACACCACGAGGACGCATAACGCCATCGCCGCCCTAAGGGCGAACCTCCGCGCACCGCTCATGACTTTATTGCGCATAGACATCCGTAATCGTAATGCGGCCCGTCGCCGCATCCATCGTCCGGAAGCGAACGCCGCCATCCGTCTTCACATCAACTACAACTGCGCCACCGTCCGCCACGGGCGTAATCGAAGTCCCCATGCCGCCGGGCTGTGCCGCGAATGAAGCTCCTAGCTGTGCACTCTGCCCTTTCGCAAGGGCCGCTCGCTTCTCCGCCGGAACCGCCGCGGCGTTCGCCATCCGCAACTCGTCCGCCGACGCTTCTTCCTTCGCGCCAACAGGTTGATCGAACTCTTCCCGAAGAGCCGCCGGACCCGTGACGGCGTCCGCCAGCGCGATCGTCATGACAGCGTCGTCCTTACGCCGAGCTTTCAGTTGCCCCTCGGCCTCGACTTGTCTCGCTGGGGCCGCGGGCGCGGGAGCATTCGCGGCCCGTCCTCGCGCTTCATACAGACCATCCCTGCCTCCGCTAACACGAGCGTTTTTGTTGGCTCGCAGGTCGGAAGCAAGCCGGGCCGACTCTTTCGCCGGCTCAGCCGACGCCGGTGGCGGAGCGGCGGAGCGGAACCGATCCCCGGGCAACGCCTCCTCGGTACGGGCTGCAAGATCGAAGTTCTTCTTCTCGGCGCCAATCCTCTGCGCCCGCTCTTGCGAAGACGTCGGCGTAAGTGCATCCACGTCCGAGAACGCTTGCCTCTTCTGCTTCTGGTCCGCGCTTTGGATCTCGTTCAACAATTCCTCGGGAGCCATCGATCCACCAACTGCAACCGACGATTCCGCGTCGTCCAACGCCCGAGCGCCGCTCAACGCCACGTCCTGCTCTTTCGCCGCCGTCATCAGCTCGGGTTCCACAACCTGCAGCGGATACTGCTGAATCACGACAAACCCACAGAAAACTGCCGCCGTCGCCAAGCCCAATTGCCACGCCAACGGCTTCTGGAAGAATCCAGCCGCGGGCTCAGCCTGCGCTTCACCAGACTCCGCCACCGCCTCGCGGATTCGCAGCGACATGGCGCCCCAGTCAATCGACGACGGCAAGTGGGCTAGCTCTTCCAGATCGTCCTGCAGATGGAAGAAGTCCGCAACATCCGTCTGGCAGTCCTCGCAGCTCTGCAAGTGCCGCTCAATACGCCAGCGCGTAAGGGGGCCCGACTCGCCGCCCGCGAAGAGCGCGAGGTCGGTTTCTTTCGGATGGCCGATATAGAACAGGCTCATCGCTTCCGCCCCTTTGCGTACTTTCTGAATTTCACGCGCGCGTTCGCGATGTGCGAGCGCACGGTTGCCGGCGAGCAGCCCAACTGCGCGGCCACTTCCACTGCCGGCAAGCCTTCGATATCCCTAAGAATCAGCGCCGCCCGCTCACGCGCGGACAGCAGCCGCAGCCCGTCCTCGATATATGAGCGTTTCTCGCTGCGGAGAACGGCTTGCTCCGGCGTCTCGGTCGAGATTTCCGGCGCCTTGTCCAACTCCTCGAACGTGACGCGCTTGCGCGCCCGCACGAAGTCCAGGGCCGTATTCGTGGCGATGCGCCCCAGCCAGTGGGCAGCTTTCTTCGGATCTTTGAGTTGGGAGCGGCGCGCGAGAGCCTTCACAAAGGCGTCTTGCGTCAAATCCTGGGCATCGGGGACGTTGCCGACCACCCGATAAATCAGCCGGAACACGCGGCGCATATGCGCCTCGACGAACTCCGCGTCGGTCGAAACTTCGACGGAAGTCTCTACCGCTACGAACGGTTCCGCTTCCATAACGCCTGAGGCTGCTCCTTGAGCCATGTTCTCAATCGTGGCCTTCCTATCAATCTAGGACGGCAAACCTCGCCAAACGTGCAACAAGAATCTACCTTAGAAGCACGCCACGCGGGGCCAGACTGGGAAGTAGGAGGGGACATGGCTGGTTCAGATTCCACTCCGAGCTTAGCATCGGTGACGGCCGAACCCTCCTAGAATCTGTCATATCCAGCACCCGTAGCGTGGATCTCGATTTTGAGATCCGCGGCCCTCCATCGACCCACCGAGGAAGCGGCTCCGAACTTCTTTGTAGGTGTCACAGTTGTATTCAGCCCCGTGGACCCGCTACCGTGTCAGCGTCGCCGCGTGAACCTATGAAGCGCAGAAACTTCCTTCAAACGATCGGCGCTAGCGCACCCGCAGCTCTAGCTGGGGCTTCACCCGCCCCGGACACGCCCGCTCCTGCCGCCGAGCCCAAAGTCTTCTTCTACGACGACGGACGCCACGCTTCCGGGCTCTACCAGTTCGCGCCCCCGCTCACCCCCGCAGACCTCACCTTCGCCGTCGATCAACTCGTCAACAGCGGCGTCGACACCCTCATCTATTCCGCCGGACTCGAAGGAGGCGTCGTCCAATACGAAAGCCAAGTTGGCCAGAAGTGGGGCGACAACGTTGCGCTCTGGTCGCATCCGATCTTCTACCGCGCCGCCCGCAACCTCAAGCAACTCATCGCCGACCGCCACGACCCGATGAGAATCCTCTGCAACCGCGCCCACGAAAAAGGCCTGTGGTTTCTTCCGACCCTACCGCTCTGCATCGTCGGCGGGGAGCGCTCGGCGGACGCGGGCTACGGGCGCAAGAGTGACTTCGCCTACGACCATCCCGAATACTACGTCGGCGACGACAGCCACCCCGCCAACCACCAACTAGGCCGCTTTTTCGGGCCGTCGCGTATGAACCTTCTGCGGCCCGAAGTACGCGACGAGCGCTTCCGCCTCTTCGAAGAACTGCTTACCCGCTACGAATCCGACGGCGTCGAGGTCGACCTTTCGATCGACAACGAATTCGGCCCCTTCTGCCATTTCGACGACGTCCTCCGCCTCGCGCCCGTCCTCACCGAATGGCTCGCGAAGCTGCGCCAAGCCGCCGACCGTGCCCAACAGGGCCAGAACCGCCGCAAGAGAATCTACGTCCGCATCCCGGCCGGCGGCAATGACGTCTGGCGGATTCCCGGATTCGAAGTCCTCCGCTGGGTCTCCGACCGCCTCATCGATGGGCTCATCTGCATCACAGCGAGCAAGAAAGAAACGCCCCAGAACAGCCGTCTCCTCATGGACCAGGCCCTCAACCTCCAGCCCGCCGTCGATCTCGCCAACGGATCTGGCTGCCGCGTGCTGATGGGCTTCCGAGGCAATCTCGGGCGCCAACTCGAATCGAGCGCCACCGCGCCCATGATTCACGCCGCCGCCGCGCTGGCCTACGAACAGGGCGTCGACGGCTTCGGGCTGTGCGACGGCATGTGGCCCCTAACGGCTGGCCCTGGACCGACGAGGATTACGAAACTCTCCGCCCCCTCGGCCACCCCGACCTACTCGCCACCGCCGACAAGCACTACCTTGCCCCCTCGCTCGCACGCGGCGCCGACAGCACCGAAGGACTCTTCCCCGTCGAAGGCCCGATCCTGCCGCAGGCCCTCAGCAAGGGAGAGCCGCTCACCGCAAAGATCCGCGTCGCCGACGATCTGGCGCGCTGGACTAAGGAAGGTCGCGTCGAGACCGTCCGCCTTTCCGTCCGACTCACAAACATCGAGCTCGATCTGGACGAAGTCGACATCCAATGGAACGACCGCCCGCTAGCCGACATACCCCGCCGCGCATCCGACCTCCACTTCCGAGTACTGGAAACCGCCATCGCCAACCCCTACGGCTACGTCCTCGAATACGACCTGCCGCCCGAACGCTACCCCCAGAAAGGGGAGAGCACCATCACCGTCACGCTTGTCAAACGCGACCCCAACATCACCGCCCCCGTCGAACTCTACGACGCCGATCTAGCCATCACCTACCGCCCCCACCGCCACTTCCAAACCAACCATCCCATCCGCTTCTGAGTTGGTGGCGTACGGCTGCGCCGTGTTGGGTCGCGCTGTGCGCGACCTCCTCCATCGGCCAAAGGCCGATGCCCCTTGGATCCCGACTCATCCACCGCCCTGATGCCCGCAGACTAGGATCTGTGGCTCAAACTGGTCGACATGAGAGGCGCGGAAACTTCTTGTGCCGGAATCCTAGATCAGGTATGCTGTTCGTGCCGCAAAGGCAAATCAGGAAAGCGAGACCTCACTGAGCAGCGGTTGCGCCCGGGGTTGCCCAAGAGTCGATGATGTCTCAAGTTCCAGGTTCCTTTTCTCGCCGCGAAGTTCTCTCTCTGCCTGTGCTCGGCGCGGTCCTTGCCCTACCGCGCGATCTTCAATCTCTAGAGCCCGGCAAACCTTCCCGGACGGCCGTCCTCGTTGCGGCTTCACGCGCTATCGGATCGCGCAACCCGGATGAAGCGACGCGCAACCCCGACTATCTCGCCGAAAAGCTGCTTTCGGCGGAAGATTGGGATCTCATCAAGGGCACGGGACACTACAACAATCGCGATGCTACTTGGCCCGAAGTCATGGCGCGTTACGCGGAGCAGCGAGGTACCCAATTCGCCAATCATTCAGGTTTTCTCCCAAACGTTGGGCAGAACCTGCGCACCCGTCATTTCGATGCGTCGGTTCGCGACGCCTTAGAAGACGGGACAGAACAGATAGTCATCCTCGGAGCCGGCCTTGACAGCCGTGCTTACCGCCTCACGAACTCTTGGGAGACTGGCCGGGTCTTCGAAGTCGATTTCCCTCCGACACAGGAGCTAAAAAAGCGCAAGGTCGAGGCCGCAGTCGGCACCCTCCCCCGAAACCTCACGTACGTGCCGATTGATTTCACCAAGGAGTCCATTGAGGAAGTGCTCGGGCGCAGCGGGTACCGTTCAGACGCTAAGACTTTGATCACGTGGGAAGGCGTCAGCATGTATCTTCCCGAGGCTGCGGTTCGAAGCACATTGGCATTTGTGGCCCGCCATGCTGGGCCGGGAAGCAGTGTCGTTTTCGACTACTTCGACGAACGACTGGTCGCTCAGAATCACGACTCGGAAGGCTGGAAACGCTTAGCGAAGATGGTGGCCGAGTGGGAAGAGCCTTGGGTCTTCGGCATTCCGAACAGTGGAAAGGGCAATGTATTGCAACTGGTGGCATCCGAGGGTCTCGAGGTAAAGAGCGACTTCACTATGGGAGAGCTGTGTGTGAAGTATCTTCCGCCCAAAATCATGCCCGCCACACAAGGCCTCACCCGGTGGGCATGGAGAATCTGCCACGCCACACAAGGGTCTGCCGGCTAACGCGTAACCGCCCAAAATTGATTCTCTTAGACGATGGCCACGTCTTGGTTTGTCCCTGCCTAACGATCATCTTGACTGAATCAGTTAGACGAAGGGAAAGAGAGTCAGGCGCGCTCATGGTTTGTTGCGCTTTTGCGAGAAATCCAATTCATGACAACTCTTTCATCCCAACCCTCCCGGCGACACTTCCTACAACTCGCCACCACGATCCCAGCGCTGGCGGCAACCCGATGCGCCCAGCCCACTCTGGAAAAGCCCGACAACCACCTAGTCCCCTTCGGCTCAACCGACCTCCGCGTCTCGCGCCTCTGCCAAGGCACCGCCTTCCGACAGATCGACCGCGCCCCCGACGCGCCCGCCGGACAAGCCATCCTGCGCCGCTGCCTCGACCTGGGCGTCAACTTCTTCGACTCGTCGAACGCCTATGGATGGGGCGGCGCCGAGATGGCCCTGGGCCTGGCGATCAAAGGCCGGCCGCGCGACAAACTCGTCATCTGTACCAAGGTCCATCCAGGATCGAAACCCACAGGCGACGAGCCGTCAAAGCCCGTGGCCTTCACGCGCGAGTTCGCATTCCAGGAATGCGAAGCCAGCCTGAAGCGTCTCGGCACCGACTACGTCGACCTCTACCTACTCCACAATCCCGACGAGGCCACCCCCATCGAGCAGGTCGCCGACACGATGGACGCGCTCGTCAAGTCCGGCAAGGTCCGCTACTGGGGCCTGTCGAACCACACACCTGACGCCGTCCGCGCCGCCATCAACCACGCAAAGAAAAGTGGCCAAACTCCACCGGCAGGACTACAGCACTACTTCAACATCATCGGCCGCGTTGCTCCCGAACAAACCGTGCCCAGCCTTGAACAAGAGATGTTCCCGCTCATCCGCGAACACAAGCTCGGCCTGCAAGCGTTCAGTCCGCTCGCTGCCGGAAAGCTCGTCCCCGGACACCAAGCCGAACCCGGCTCGCCCCTTGCCGACGTGCTCAAGGTCATCGATGAAGTCGCGGGCAACCTAGGCGCAACCCGTCCGCAGATCGCCATCGCCTGGGTGCTCACTCACCCCGAGGTAACCGCGTCTCTCGCCGGAGCCGAAAAGCCCGAGCACGTCGATGACAACGTTGCAGGCAGCCGCCTCGTCCTGCCGTCAGAGGCCCTAACAGCATTGAACGAAGCCAGCCGGAGGTTCATGTAATGGCGACCTGCCCCGCTTGCAATGAGAAGATTCGACCCTTCGGCGCGCCCCCAAGCTCAGCCGACATTGGCGTCAATCATGTCGTTTGTCCGCACTGCTCGACACCGCTCGCCATCCCGCTATGGGTCTTCGTCGTGCCTTTCCTGCTTGCCATCCCGGTCGCGGCACTAGGCTACGCGTATCTTGGAGATGCCGGCGCCGTACTTGCGATCCTGTTCGTTTCCGGACCGTTGGTTCTGCTGTTCTACACCGTTGAACCGTATGGGGAAACGATGCTCGATCTAGGCGGGCACGCCCCGGACGATGAGGCAGAAAGCAATCCGCCACACGGGCAAACTACATCGCGAGGAAATTCTTAAGGAGCTGCTTTCCCGTGTCCGTGAGGATCGACTCGGGATGGAACTGCACGCCTTCGATCGCGTGCTCTTTGTGACGCAGACCCATGACGATACCGTCGGCCGTCTCGGCGGTAATGCTCAACTCGTCCGGTAGCGAATCTTTCTCGACGATCAGCGAGTGGTAGCGCGTCGCCGTGAAGTCTTGCGGCAATCCATGAAAAACCGTCTGGCCGTCATGATGGATCTGGCTCGTCTTGCCATGCATCAGGTACGGCGCGCGGACGACCTTCGCGCCAAACGCCTCCGCGATCGACTGGTGCCCAAGACAGACGCCCAGGATCGGAGTCTTGCCCGCCAAGCGCTTGACCAACGGGACGCAGATTCCCGCTTCCTTCGGTGTGCAAGGCCCCGGCGACAGCACGATGCGGCCCGGTTCGAGGTTCTCGACATCATCGACCGTCACCTGATCATTGCGCCGCACCACCATCTCCGCCCCCAGTTCCCCTAGAAACTGGACCAGGTTATACGTGAACGAATCGTAGTTATCGATGACGAGCAGCATCGCGCCGAACTCCGCTCTCAATATAGCCTGTCGGTTCCCTCCACCCTCGCCATGCATCTCCCTCGTTGATGTGTCAACATTGACCTCCGTGAGCAAACGTTTCCTAGGCGTAACCGTTCTTCCCGAGTACATCCAGAGCGAAGGTATCGACGGCGTACTCGACAACCTCGTGAACAAGGTAGGCGCGAATGCTGTTGCCACCTCGCCCTACCTGATGGAAGAGGCCGATAAGCAAACCGGCAACCGCGAACCGCCGGGCGACGCCGGAGCGGGTTCGGTGCGTCTACTCGACCGCCCGCTGTTCGGTAAGCGCGAGGTGTGGGTCCGCACCGCCCCCAGCTTCGTGCCTGACAAATCCCTCTATGAAGACCTGCGCTACCAGCCTACCGCGCCGGACGACCTCACAAACCGGCAAGGCCACATCGTTCATGACTTCATTCGGGCCTCGCACCGCGCCGGGTTGAAAGTCTATTTCCAAGTGCAAGCGGCCATTCCACCGGGCTACCGCGTACAGTTCGGCGGGCCAGTTGAGGAAGACCGCGCACGGCTCCCCGACGGCCGCATCCCTCCGAAACGCCTCGCGAAGAACGGTAGTCTCGCGAGTCCCGAAATCCTCGGCTACGAGCACGCCTTGATCCGCGACCTCGTCACGCAGTACCCCGACCTTGACGGGCTGCGTTTCGACTGGCCCGAGTATCCGCCGTACTTTCTCGATTCGGTCTTTCTCGATTTCAGTGACCATGCCCGGCAAGCCGCCGAACGGATGGGCTTCGACTTCGGCGTCATGCGCCGCGACGTCGGAGCATTCTACGAAATGCTCCACGGTGGCTTAACGGACCGAGACCTCGCCGGTTGGTCCGAGGCCGACGGTGGCCGCTACGGCCTGCTGCGGCTGATGTCGCAATATCCCGGGATCGGCGAGTTCCTGCGCTTCAAGGCCGAACTCGTATCCGACATGCTCGCCGGCTTCCGGCGCGTGATGAACGAAGCGGGCGGCGAGCGCATGGAGATGATTCCCAACGCTTTCCCGCCGCCGTGGACCATCCCCTCGGGCATGGACTTCAAGCGCGTCGCGCAGCACTCAACGGCGATCAGCGTAAAGCTCTACACGATGCACTGGCCGATGATCCTGCGGTTCTACGGCGATCAAATCCGCGAAGCCAACCCAGGTCTCTCCGATGCGTTGCTAGTCCGGGCCCTGGTCAACCTGCTCGATATCGCCGACGACGGCGGTCTGCCGACACTCGACGACTACCGCTATCCGCCGCCCGACGTCACGCATCCCGTGGGACCCAAAGCGCAAGCACGGAAGATCGCACAAGCCCAGCGCGATGCCGGCGACACGCCAATCTACGTGTTGTCGCACGGGTACGGCACGCTGGAGGACTATCGGGCGCGTACAGAGGTCGCGTGGCAAGCCGCCAAGCACGGCATGTGGGTGAATCGCTACGCCTATCTCACTGACGAGAAGCTAGCGGTTCTGGGCAGCGTAACGAACGGTTAGTCGTCAGCGGGCTTGGGGATGACCGGCTTGGCCGCGGCCCCTTTTGCCGCTTTCTTCGTAGCTTTCTTCTTGGCGGTTTTCTTCTTCGCCTTCTTTTTGGCCTTCTTCTTCGCGGTCTTCCGCACCGGCTTACCGTCAGGATTGGCCGCCAACCGAGCCGCCCGGGCTTCGAGCAAATTCACCGCGTCGTCCATGGTCAACGTCTCGGGCGACATGCCGCTGCGCAGCGATGCATTGAGTTCGCCGTCGGTCACGTAGGGGCCAAAGCGACCCGACTTGATAACCAAAGGCTTCTCTGTGATGGGATGCTTGCCCATCTCGCGCAGTGCCTTGGACTGCGCGGCCCGCCGCCGGCCCTTGGGTTGCTTCAGGACCTCGACCGCCTGCTCGAGTGTGATCTCCAGCGGAGACATTTCCGGCGGGATCGATCGAATCTCTTCACCCGACTTCACATACGGACCGAAGCGGCCGTTGGCGGCCAGCACAGGCTCGCCGGTCTCGGGATGCTTGTCAATCTCGCGGGGCAGCCCAAGCAGCTTGAGCGCCATCTCGAGATTGACCTCGTTCGTCTCCATGTTCGGAAGCAACGAAGCCATCTTCGGCTTCTCGCCATCCGACGGCGGTCCGAGTTGCACGTAAGGGCCGAAGCGGCCGTTCTTCAGAAAAACAGGCTTGCCGGTTTCCGGATCATCACCGAGTGATTCCGGTTCCTTGCTGGCATCGGCGAGCATCTTCTGCGCCGTCTCGATACTCATTTCGTCCGGCGCGAACATGTCGGGCAACCCGGCACGGTTCTCACCGTCCGAAAGAAAGGGTCCGTACCGGCCAATGCGGACTTCGATCTTCTCGCCGCTCTCCGTCTCGCCAAGAGGAATGCCGCAGACGTCACGGGGATCGATCGTCGACTCGCCGTTCTCGACGAGCGTGCGCAGCCCACGATGACCGTTCCCGAAATAGAACTTCTTGAGGTACACCAGCCGTTCCGCTTCGCCACGCGAGATGGCGTCGAGGTCGTCTTCGAGCCGCGCCGTGAATTCGTAGTCCAACAGGTTGGTGAAATACCGTTCGAGCAAACCCACTACCGCGATCGCGACAAAGGTCGGCACGAGGGCCGTACCCTTCTTGAAAGCGTAGGAACGCGATAGAACCAGCCGGACAATCGTCGCCCAGGTACTCGGACGGCCGATACCCAACCGCTCCAACTCCTTGATTAGCGTGCCTTCCGTGTAACGCGGCGGAGGCTGCGTGGTGCGGTCCAACGGTTCAAGAGCCTTGGTCTCGAGTTGATCTTTCTCCGCAAGCTTCGGCAGCAGGCGTTCTTTGTCCGCCAATTCCCCACTCGGGTCGGCGGCACCCGCGACGTAGGCGCGCAGGAAGCCGGGAAACTCGATGGTCTTGCCGGAGGCGCGGAAGATCGCGTCTCCCAGGCCGACGCGCACGGCGATCGTCGTGCCGCGGGCATCCTTCATTTGGCTCGCGACGGTACGCTGCCAGATGAGTCCGTAGAGCCTCGCCACCTCGGTGCCAAGTTGACGTTCGACTTCGGCGAGCGGCGTGAAGCTCTCGCCCGCGGGCCGAATGGCTTCGTGCGCTTCCTGAGCATTACGCACTTTCGTCTTATAGATGCGTGCGCTATCCGGCAGGAACTCGCGCCCGAAATCGCGTTCGATCAACGATCGCGCGGCGGTCAGAGCTTCGCCCGAAAGTGTCGTCGAATCCGTACGCATGTAGGTGATGAAGCCGTTCTCATACAGCCGTTGTGCAACGGCCATTGTGCGTTCCGCGGAGAACCGTAGTTTGCGGTTCGCTTCCTGCTGCAAAGTGCTCGTCACGAAAGGCGCGGCTGGCGACGTGGAGTAGGGCTTCTCTTCAACTGAGTTAACGATCGCGGTTTCGTTCTCGATGCGGGAGAGCAGGCTCTTGACATCGTCACCGCCAAGCAAGACCACACTGTCAGACTTTTTGAGCAGGCCGGTTTCCGGATCGAAATCTTTACCGGTGGCCACCCGCTTCCCATTGACCCGGACGAGATCGGCCTCGAACTCCGAGGGTTCGCTTGGGGCGTTCGGCTTGCGGAAGTTCGCCTTGACGCTCCAGTAGTTGGCCGAGTGAAAGCGGATGCGAGCGCGTTCGCGCTCAACCAGCAGCCGGATGGCTACGCTCTGTACACGCCCGGCGCTAAGCCGCGGCGCCATCTTCTTCCACAGCAGCGGGCTGACTTCGTATCCGAACAGCCGATCGACGACGCGGCGCGTCTCCTGCGCGTTCACCAGATCCTGATCGATCTCGCGGGCCGATGCCAGCGCTTGCTCGATCGCTGTCTTCGTGATCTCGTGGAACACGAGTCGGCTGACAGGCACCTTGGGGTTCAGCGTCTCAAGCAGATGCCAACTGATCGATTCCCCCTCGCGATCTTCGTCCGTTGCGAGGTAGATGTGCCCGGCCTGTTTGACGGCTAGCTTGAGGTCCCGGACCTGTTTCTTCTTACTGTCGGGGATGATGTAGAGCGGCGCGAAATCCTGCTCGATGTGGATACCGAGTTTCGCCCACGCCTCCTTCTTCAGCTTCTCAGGGATCTCGGCGGCGCTATCGGGCAGGTCCCGAACATGGCCGTTCGAAGCCATTACGGTATACCCGTCACCGAGGAAACGAGAGATCGTCCGTGCTTTGGTCGGCGACTCGACGATCACGAGCGCCCGCTGTTTAGTGCTTTTGGCCATGCTCACTCAAACGATTCCCGCGTTTCCGCGAAATCACAGTCTTCAGGATATCCACACACGGACGAAGTGCTTGCCGGGAAGCTGCCGTGCCAGCCCGTAGAGTTCCAACTCACTGAGAGCGGAAAGAATCTCCGAGGGTGAGTTCCGATCCCAACTCCGAATAATATCGTCGATGTGAATCGACTGATCGATCTTTAGCAGCGGGAGCAGCTTTTTGGCAAGCGGCGTCGTTCCGTTCTCAAACAGAGATGCTTGGCCGCCGCTTGAGGTTTCAACTTGTTTTCCCGCGTCGGCCATCTCTTGGCGATGGGCCAGGCGCTGCTTGGCGTCGAGCGGAAGGTCTTCCACCACGTCCGACGCGTCTTGCACCAACTTGGCTCCCTGCTTGATCAATAGATTCGGTCCCCAACTGGGCTTCGATACGATACTCCCGGGGACGGCGAATACTTCACGCCCTTGGTCCAACGCTAAACGCGCCGTAATCAACGAACCGCTGTATTGAGCTCCCTCGACCACCATGACCCCGAGACTCAATCCACTAATAACACGATTTCGAATGGGGAAGTTTTGAGGGAACGCTGTTGAGCCCATTGGGAACTCCGATACGATGACGCCCTTATCGACAATCTCGTCCGCCAATTTTCTGTTCTCACGCGGGTAGACTACATCAACGCCGCACCCCAGCACGGCGACCGTAGGTCCGCCTGCTTCGATCGCACCCTGATGCGCGTAGGTATCAATTCCCCGTGCCATACCGCTCACTACCGTCATGCCGACCTGCGTGAATTCACGGCTCAACTTTCGCGCGACCGCCATGCCATAGGGCGTTGGGCGGCGCGATCCGACAACGCCGAGATTCTCGCCAATGAGCGCCTCTGTCCGGCCACGGGCATAGAGCAAGATCGGCGGGTCATAAATTTCCTTGAGCCTCTCCGGGTACTTTGCATCGTGAATCGTAACGACCTCGGCGCCGGCTTGTTTGACTTTGTTCTGCTCAGCATCGGCATCCTCAAAGCTCATCCCCGAGTGAATCGCCGAAGCGACAACTGCGCGCAGTCCGCATGATCGTAACTCCGTCAACGACGCATGGAACACCCGTTCCGGGGTGCCAAACGTGCGAATCAATTTTAGAGCGTTCCGAGCTCCTAGCCCCGGAACCAGATGCAAAGCCAACCAGTTAAGCTGCGCTTGCCGGTCGGCATCGGCGGTTGCCATCAGTTGTCGTTTGATGTTCAACCTAGCGGACGCCGACGCCTCGGTGCAAGCGGGCTGAATTCACACGGGCCTCCTTGCACTGCCCAAAAACCGCCCGTTGATACAATAATATTGTTCGTATGCGAGCCCGCCGTCGCGTTTCCGCTGTCCGTTTTCTGAATGCGTCCCCACTCGTCTGGGGACTGCTGCATGGACCCCAGCGCGGTACCTTTGACGTCCACTGCTCGCTTCCTTCAGAGTGCGCCGAGGAGTTACGCTCGGGCGAAGCCGATATCGGACTCGTCCCCGTCATCGCTTTGGCTCGCCAGCCCGATCTTATGGTGATACCGGGTTGCGCCGTGGCTTGCAGCGGCCCGGTTCGCAGCATCCTTTTCATCGGCCGCAAGCCCATTGAAGAGATTGAGTCGTTCGCCGCGGATACAAGTTCGCGAACATCGGTCGCGTTGACGCAAATCTGGCTGGCTCGCAAGTTCGGTCTGCGGCCCCGCGTACGGCCCTACCCTCCGAAGCTCGATGAAATGCTGGAACTCGCCGACGCGGCGCTGATTATCGGCGACCCGGCCTTGCATCTCGATCCGGGGATGACCGCCTGGCGCGGACAGCCGCTGTTCGTCTACGACCTTGGTGCCGAGTGGGTCGAGATGACCGGGCAGCCCATGGTCTTCGCTGTTTGGGCCGCTAAGAACCTGGTCGCCGACGCCGGTGACCCGGCAATCTTCCGGGCCTCCGCCGACTACGGCCTCGCGCACATCGACGAGATCGTCGAGCAAGAGGGCGTGGCCCGGGGCTATTCACCGGACGTGGCCCGGCGCTACCTCACCGAACACATCTCTTACGAATTCGGCGCGACCGAGCAGCGCAGCTTGGAGTCGTTTCTCCGCGCTGCGGCCGACCTGGGCCTCGTCGAAAAGATGCCCGAGTTGAGCTACCTCGAACCAGCCGCCGTAGCCGAGCAAACCTAATGACGAAGCAAGAAGCACTCGACGCTCTACGGGGCGACGACCTGATCGGCCTTGGCATGGAGGCCGACGCCCTCCGCCGCAAGTATCATCCCGAAGGGGTCGCCAGCTATATCATCGACCGCAACATCAACCACACGAACTTCTGTACCGAGTACTGTAGCTTCTGCGCCTTCTATCGCCCGATGGGACACGAGGAAGGATACGTGCTCCCCAAGGAAGAGATCTTCGCCAAGATTCAAGAAACCGTCGAGCTCGGCGGAACCGGCGTCTTGATGCAAGGCGGCGTGAACCCGGACTTGAAGATCGAGTACTTCGAAGACTTATTCCGCTCGATCAAGGAACGGTTCTCGATCCACCTGCACTGCTTGTCCGCTCCGGAAGTCTTGATGGTCGCCGAAGTAAGCGGGATCTCGATTCGCGATACCTTGGCCCGGATGCGCGACGCCGGGTTGGACTCGATCCCAGGCGCGGGCGCCGAGATTCTCGACGACGAAGTGCGCGTCAAGATCGCCCGCCTCAAATGTACGACCGAAGACTGGATCAACGTTCACCGCACCTCTCACCAGCTCGGCATGCGGACAACGGCCACGATGATGTTCGGTTGCGGCGAAACCATCGAGCACCGCGTCAACCACCTGGAAACGCTGCGGCAGCTTCAAGAAGAGACCGGCGGCTTTACGGCGTTCATCCCCTGGCCGTTTCAGCCCGACAATACCGCGCTGGGCAAGAAGGTGACCGAGGAAACAACCGCCGTCGATTTCCTCAAGACCCTGGCGGTCTCAAGAATTTTCCTCGACAACGTCGTGAACATCCAAACGTCTTGGGTGACGCAGGGGCTCAAGGTCTGCCAACTCGGGCTGCGCTTCGGCGGTAACGACGTCGGCAGCGTGATGATCGAGGAAAACGTCGTCCGCCAAGCCGGCGCGCAACACGCCGCCAGCGAAGAAGACCTGCGCCGCATGATCCGCGACGCCGGCTTCATCCCCAAACAGCGGGATACGCTCTACAACACCTACTACTTGAACTAGGGCGACTGAAAACTCGTCGGCTCCTCGCCCACCTTCGCGTCGGACCAGCGCAGCACGCGGCGATTGTCGATGTCGCGGAACTCGCCCGTCGCAATCAGCACCAGGTCGTAGACCTGCCCGACACCGAGAAACCCAAGTGTGAGGAGCCAAATCACCCCGGTACCCACCTTGCCGACATAGAAGCGATGCAACCCGAAGAACCCTACCAGCACACAAAGCAACAACGCGGCTAGCCGGTTGTAGGGCGAAGGGTTCGGGTCGACCAACCTCGGCGGAGGCGCTTTCGGGACAATGCGGCTATCCCATCCGCAGCCGTGGCAGTAGATGTCGCCGCGATCCATCTCGGCGCCGCAGGTGATGCAGAACGCCATGTACGCACCGTCAGAGGGGGCTTCGCGGGGCGGGACCGCTTTATCACTTGGACCGGGCTCCGTCTCGGCACCGGCGGCCGCCACCTGTTCTGGATCCGCTACTGCTTCCGGGGTCGCCACTGGTTCCGCGCCCACAGGAGCCGCGTGGATATCAGACTCCTCTCGTAAAGGGAGGTCGCCTTCCGCTACGTCTTGTTGCTCGCCTGGCCCGTCACGCCGTTCTTCGTGGTCGCTCATTCGCTTCCCTCTTCTCAAAGGATACGAGTACGCGCACCGAAGGTTCCCGGAGCGCCACGGAGCGGACGACGAGTAGCGCCCTGGATCAGGTCGCGTTCACGGCAATCGTCACGTCTTCGCGGCTGCGGAAAACTTCGCCGTTGCCGCAGTCAATTTCGATTACGATCGAGACCTGATCGCCCGGCTCAACGCCATCGGGGATCTGCACGTTGACCTGATTCAGCGCGACCAGCGTCGGATGCAGGAACGGAACCACCACCTGGGCTTGTAGGCCCCCGACGAAGACGCGTACTTCCTTCGTAGGCAGCAACAGAATTGGATTCGGTGGCTCCGCGTTGTCAAAACCCGGAATGTCACCCACCGCCAACTCGCCTCCGACGGGACTGAAATCAAGCGGACCGAGTCCGTGACACCAGACGATCACGAAGTCACCGATCAGCGCGGGCCTCGCCGGAGTCCCGCCGAGTGAGCCCACAGGCTGTGCGAACGGTCCATCGAGATTTTGAACAATACCTCTTCCCGGGCCGAAATCGAAGCTAAAGATCCCCGGCGATGCCGGAGCCGCGTCGACCTCAAACGGTGCGCTTGAGATTGTCCCGGATTCATCCTCCCAATGCACCTGCACGTCAATCTTGCCATCGGATGCATCCACGGTATGCGGTATCTGGACATTCGCCTGATTGAAACCCAGTCCCTGATCATCGCCGGCAACGACGAATAGAGCACCCGGCTCGCCGTCGAACGTTACCGAGAACCCACCGAGATCGAGACTCAGGGGAACTGCCATCGACTCCGCGCTCGTTTCGGCGAAGAACCCACCAACCGCCGCAATCCCGCCGGGTGAAATCGTCGGCAGGAATGAGGCGGCATTGAAGACCCCCGTGACTTCATGAGTCGGCCCGCCGCCGCCGGCCGGCCCAACCGTCGCCATCGTCGTGTAGATGTTGTCGCCCGTCTCTTCGTCGTCCCCGTTCGCCGCATTCCCCGCCGCCGCAAAAACGATCGACCCGATATCGGTGGTGGGCGCGGTCCAGTTCACTTCATACGTAATAGGGCCCGTGCCCGTATTGCGAAACTTCGCAAAGGAATGCGTCGGGAACTGAATGAACTCCGGCATACAGGGCGGTGCCGCACCGGCGTCCTCCAACAGGAAGATGTTCGGATCCTGCGCACCGACCGAGAACACACCGGCCTGCGAGCACCCATCCGGTGTCCGTGCCGTCATTTGAAACCCGAACCGCATCTGGTCCGGCGAAGGTTCACTAATCGTCACCAAGATGGGTACCGTTTCGCCGAGGACGTAGTCATACCCACCGGCGGGCTGACTGTTGATCGAAATCTCGATGTCCCCGCCGCCGATATTGGGAGTCACGTTGTGGCAGTCCGCGTTCGCGCACGACAGTTCTCCCGGGAAAGGTCCGCCGGTCACACGAGCATCAATCTCGTTCCCCTCGGGCATCGAAAAGAGAAACAGCGGAGAGCAAAGGAAAGCCGTCAACAAGACGGTCAGCACTGCATTGCGAAGATTCATGTCGTCCCCGGACTATTTGTTGCGAACTCGTACAGTTCCCCAAGTAGTTACAACCTCCATGGCCGGAAGAAGTTGCGGCTCTCTACGTGTTTTTCGGTAGCGCCTCAGTTTGCATCGGGCCAACCCGCTCGGGAAAAGACGTGATTACCCTCGCCCGACGTCCAGGGGCGCAGTTAGAACTCGACGCTCCGCAACCGCCTTCAGGCGGTTTCCGCGCGAAGCGCGCATAGGCCGGTCCTTTAGGGTCGGTTCCGCTCCCCCGCTCTCATGTCAGGGCGCTTGAGCGTCCTCCTCGGCACCGGCTTTAGCCGCCCAGAGAAACGTCTGCCGGTTTCCAGTACGGCCAACGGTATCAAACTGAGCCACTACCGACTCTTCGATTGCAAAGCGATCTTCAGCGCCTTACGCGTGACCGTCGTAGTCGGCATTCCCGTCAGGTCACCCTCCGCCACCCAGCGATAACCGGCGGGCGGCTTCCCCCGAATCGTGCCCCGGCACACCGCACCTCGGTACGACCGGAATGTGATGGCATGCCGAAAATCACCAAGATGCTCACCTCGGCTGATCCCAAGCTCGGCAAAGCAATCATCCGTGAGCGTTTCGCCCGTCGCCTCAGGCAACTCCCAGAAACCGGGCATCAGGCTCGAATCCGCCGGACGCTGCCGCATCAGGTACCGCGAACCGCGCCGGACAACCGCCACGGCCATCTCAAGCTCCACCAAGCGCTCTTTCTTCTCCTTGACCGGACGCAATTCCTGGACACCCGCCTTGCGTGCCTCACAGCCGTCTTGCAATGGACACAATAAACACCGAGGATTCCGCGGTGCGCAGACCGTAGCGCCCAGCTCCATCACCGCCTGGTTGAACTGCCCGAAGCGGCGAGGCGCTCCTGCCTCGCCCAGCGCTTGCACGCGGAGCCGCAACCTCTCCTTCGTCGCGGAACGGCCCACATCGCCGTCTTCGTTGATGAGGCGGCTGATGACCCGAATCACATTGCCGTCGACGACCGCGTGGGGAAGGCCGAACGCAATGCTCGCGATCGCGGCGGCCGTGTACGGACCAATGCCCGGCAGCGCCAGCAACCCTTCATACGTGTCAGGAAACGCCCCGCCGTGGTCCGCGACGACCAACTTCGCCGCCTGTTGCATCTGTCGGGCGCGGCGATAGTAACCGAGGCCGCTCCACACTTCCAGCAGCTTCGCCTCGGGCGCACGTGCCAGCGCATTCACGTCGGGAAATTCCGTAAGGAACCGCTCGTAGTAGGGCAGCGCCGCGGTCACGCGCGTCTGTTGCAACATGATCTCCGAGACCCATATCGGATAGGGGTCCTTCGTCCGCCGCCAGGGCAGGTCGCGAAGGTGGCGGCTGTACCACTTCAGCAGCAACGCAACAAGTTTCTTGTCACGCGCCTTGCCGGCGGCCGCCGCGCGGGTCATTCGCCTCGGACAAGGGATTTGAGGTAATCGCGGTTCATCAGCGTGATGTTGTTCACACTGATCTTTTCAGGGCACACGGCTTCGCAATCGTAGGTATTGGTGCAGCTTCCGAAGCCTTCGGCATCCATCTGCTCCACCATCGCCTTGACGCGCCGATAGCGTTCCGGCTGCCCTTGCGGCAGGTGGGCTAGGTGTGAAACCTTCGCGGCCACGAACAGCGACGCGGAGGCGTTCTTGCACGTGGCCACACAGGCGGCGCAACCAATGCACGCGGCGGCGTCCATCGCATGGTCCGACTCGACCTTCGGGACCGGAATCAGATTGGCGTCCGGCGTTCCTCCGGTGTTCACGGAAACGAAACCGCCCGCCTGCTGAATCCGGTCAAACGCGCTCCGGTCGACGACCAAGTCCCGCACCATCGGCAGGGCTGCCGCGCGGAAAGGCTCAATCGTAATCGTGTCGCCGTCGCTGAACCGGCGCATGTAGAGCTGGCAGGTTGTCGTCGCCCGGTCCGGTCCGTGAGGGATACCGTTGATCACCAGCGAGCACATCCCGCAGATGCCTTCGCGACAATCATGATCGAACGCAACGGGCTCATCACCCTTCTGGGTCAGACTCTCGTTGAGAACGTCGAGCATCTCGAGGAACGAGGCCTCGGGCATCACGCCGTCCACCTGGTAGTCGGCGAAACTTCCTTGTGCCTGCCCGTCTTTCTGCCGCCAGATCTTTAAGTTAAACTTCATCTGCAACCAGCCGTCCTTACGATCACTTGTAGCTGCGCGTCGCGAGCTTCACATTCTCGAAATGGAGCGGTTCTTTGTTGAGCGTCGGCTCGCGGCCTTCGCCTTCATATCCCCAGGCGGAAACAAACGAGAAATTCTCGTCGTCGCGCAAGGCCTCGCCTTCCGACGTCTGATACTCCTCGCGGAAGTGCCCACCGCACGACTCCTTGCGCACCAGGGCGTCGCGGCACATCAACTCGCCGAAATCGAGGAAGTCCGACACCCGCCCGGCATGTTCGAGCGCCTGATTGAAGTCTTGGCCCTCGCCCGGCACTTTGACATCACTCCAGAACTGCTCCCGCAACTCCGGAATGAGCTGCAAAGCTTCCTTGAGGCCCGCTTCGTTTCTGCCCATCCCGCATTTTTCCCAAAGGATGCGGCCTAGCTCCCGATGGAACGAATCCGCTGAGCGGCTGCCGTTGACATCAAGCAACTTGCGAATCCGCGTCCGGACAGCCTCTTCCGTCGCTTTGAACTCAGGATGATCGGTCGACACCGGTTCCGGCTTCGTGCTCGCCATGTAATGGCCAACGGTATAGGGCAACACAAAATAGCCATCCGCCAACCCTTGCATCAACGCGCTCGCGCCGAGCCGGTTCGCGCCGTGGTCCGAGAAGTTTGCCTCGCCGATCACGTGGAGCCCAGGGATCGTGCTCATCAAGTTGTAGTCGACCCACAGCCCGCCCATTGTGTAGTGCACGGCGGGGAAAATCCGCATCGGCACTTGATAGGGGTCTTCCGCCGTGATGCGGTTGTACATGTGAAACAGATTGCCGTAGCGCTGCTCGATGACATCGCGTCCGAGGCGGCCAATCGCATCCGCGAAATCCAGATAAACGCCCTGCCCACTCGGACCAACACCCTGCCCCGCGTCACACGCTTCTTTCGCGCTCCGCGAGGAGATGTCGCGCGGCGCCAGGTTACCAAAGCTCGGATACTTGCGCTCCAGATAATAGTCGCGTTCCGCCTCTGGTATCTCCGACGGTCTGCGCGTATCGGCCTGCGCCTTAGGCACCCACACTCGTCCGTCGTTGCGAAGCGATTCGGACATCAGAGTCAACTTCGACTGATGTTCACCGCTTCTCGGGATGCAAGTGGGATGAATCTGCGTATAGCAAGGGTTGGCGAACGCCGCGCCGCGCCGGTAGGCCCGGAACGCCGCCGTCACGTTGCATCCCTTGGCGTTGGTCGAGAGGTAGAAGGCGTTTCCGTAACCACCCGTAGCCAGCACCACCGCGTGCCCCGCCCACGAACGGATCTCGCCCGTCACCAAATCGCGCGTCACGATCCCGCGAGCCTTGCCGTCGATTACGACGACATCGAGCATCTCGGTGCGAACATGCATCCGCACGGCGCCCTTGCCGATCTGACGATGCAACGCCGACACCGCGCCAAGCAATAACTGCTGCCCGGTCTGACCACGCGCATAGAAAGTCCGCGAAACCTGTGCGCCACCGAACGAGCGGTTGGTGAGCAATCCGCCATACTCCCGCGCGAACGGGACGCCCTGGGCCACGCACTGGTCAATGATATTGTTGCTCACCTGCGCGAGCCGGTAAACGTTCGCTTCACGGCTGCGGAAATCGCCGCCCTTCACCGTGTCGTAGAAGAGCCGATAGACGGAATCACCATCGTTGGGGTAGTTCTTCGCCGCGTTAATTCCGCCCTGCGCCGCAATCGAGTGCGCACGCCGCGGACTGTCCTGAAAACAGAAGCAATCGACGTTGTAGCCCATCTCCGCCAAGCTTGCCGCCGCCGAAGCACCGGCTAACCCGGAGCCGACCACAATCACGTCGAACTTACGCTTATTCGCCGGACTGATCAGCTTGATCTCAGCCAGATGGCGGTCCCACTTCTGCTCGATGGGACCGGAGGGAGCGTTCGAGTCGAGCCGCATGATTAGAGCCTCGCCTGCGTCGGCTCAATCAGACCCAACAACGCCGCTAGGGGAATGGAAATATTGCCGAGCACAACAATCACCGCAACGACGCGGCCGATAAGTTCAATCAACGGTCGGAACTGTGGGTTCCGCATCCCAGTTGTTTGGAAAAGACTGGCCACGCCATGCCCCAGGTGCATGCCCAGTAAGCCCATCGCGACGATGTACGACAACGACACTAGTGGCTGCTGAAAGCCGAGAATCGTCATCGAATACACGTCGTGACGGCCCAGCACATCCCTCAGTTGGAAGTGCTCAGGGTGGGTCAAGCCCGCCGTGAAATGCAGCAAGTGGAACACGATGAATGCGAGCAATACCGCGCCACTCAGCAGCATCGTGCGCGACGCCAAAGTCGACTGCACCGGCTTCTGCTGCGCGTAGGCCACGGGACGCGCACTGCGATTGGCAAGAGTCAGCTTCATGATCCCGCCGATATGTAGCAGGATTGCCGCCAACAAGCCCAGCCGCGTCGCCCAAATTAGACCCGGCTTTGATTTCAGAAACTCCGCGTAGCTGTTAATCGCGTCGGGGCCCATGTAGATCTGGAGGTTCCCCAGCATGTGCCCGACGACAAAGAGCACAAGCATGGCTCCCGTCACCGCGACGACCGTTTTCGTCCCAATCGTGGAAAGTGTCACTAGAGTTTTCGAGGGCGAGACTGCTACGGAAGAGGCGCTAAAAACCTCATACTAGCATCCGGCATTTCCCGAGGAAACGTGCCACGGAATCCGGCCGAATCGCCAACGTTAGGCGTTCGCTCGCAGTGTTCCAGCTCTTAGTCTTGGCCCTTCTTGAAGATGATCTCGTCAACGATGCCGTAGTCCTTGGCCTGGGTCGCATCCAAGATGAAATCGCGCTCGACATCTTTGCTGATGATCTCGACATCTTTGCCGGTGTGGTTGGCAAGAATGCTGTTCAGGCTTTCGCGCATCCGTAGGATCTCGCGCGCGTGGATATCAATATCCGTCGCCTGGCCGGCAAGGCCACTCATCGAGGGCTGGTGCAACAGAATCCGCGAGTTCGGCAATGCGTAGCGCTTACCTTTCGCGCCCGCCGCCAGCAGGACCGCCGCCATCGACGCGGCCTGGCCAATGCAGACCGTTGTGATATCGGGACGAACGAATTGCATCGTGTCGTAGATCGCCATCCCCGCCGTAATCGAGCCACCCGGCGAGTTGATGTACAGCCAAATATCGCGGTCGGGGTTCTCGGCTTCGAGGAACAGCAATTGAGCCGTGATGAGATTTGAAATCCCGTCGTCGATCGGAAAGCCGACAAAAATGATATTGTCCCTGAGCAGCCGGGAGTAGATATCGTAGGCGCGTTCGCCACGACTGGTCTGCTCCACCACCATGGGGACCAATCCGGCATGTGGTTCGTTCATTGCTGCAATATCTCCCTTGCCCCTAGCGCCATTACTCGCCGCCTTCGGCGGCATCCACTTCCGCTTTAGCGTCGGCGTCAGCGTCGGCTTCCGGTTCTACGGGCGCATCGACCTTCTGAGCCTCGTCAAAAAGAAAATCCAGCGTCTTCTCGTTGCGCATCTGCGAACGGACCCGATCCAGCGATCCATTCTCCGCTAGTTCGGCGCGGGCATCCGACACGCTCTTCTTCTGCCGCTCCGCGTACTGTTTGATCGGTTCGTCCAACTCTTCGCTTGCGACTTTGATGTCTTCAGCATCAGCAATTCGCTCAAGAAGCAATCCCGCGCGCACGTCGCGTTCCGCCCGCGGCTTCTCGCCTTCACGAATCTGCCGCCAATCCAGATCAAGTTTCGACGGATCAACGCCCTGCTCCTGTAAGGCACGGAATTGACGCTCCGCTCGCGTGGCAATCTGCTGGTCGACCAGCGCTTCGGGAGCCGGGAACGTGTGTCGCTCAAGAAGCACGTCAATCAACTTGTCTTTCGCGACACCCGATGCCGACTGCCTCCGGTGCGATCCGATCGCATCCCGAATCGTGTTCTTCAACTCTTCGATCGATTCGTAGGTGCCAACGTCCTTAGCAAAGTCGTCGTCGAGCTCCGGCAATTCCTTCTCGCGGATCTCCAGCACCTCGGCGTGAAACGCCAGCGTCTTGCCCGACAGATTTTCCGAGCCGTAATCCTCGGGGTATGTCACGTCGAACTCAGCCGTGTCTCCAGGGCTCTTGCCGAGCAGGTTCTCTGAAAACCCCGGCAACGTATTCTCGTCGCCGATGGTGATCATCATTTCGTCGTTCTCGACCTTCGCCCCACCGTCGCTGGGTTCGCCGGTGAGCTTGAGGACGGCGATATCACCCTCGGCGAGCGGCCGCGGATCGATGTTGCGGTAGCTTACATGCTGCTCGCGTAGCCGCTCCAACTCCTGATCTACATCCTCGTCACTGACTTCCGGTTCGGTGTAAGGAACCTCAATGCGGCGGTAGTCGCCCAGTTCGATCTCGGGGAAAACCTCGAACTGCGTGCGAAACGTGACGGGGTCGCCGTTCTCAAAGTGAAGATCGGCCAGACCGGGCGAACCGACCACTTTCAGCCCGTCCGCTTCCGCCTTCTCCCAGAACACACGCGGCAACAGGTTCTTGAGAACCTCTTCCTTGATGTCATTCCAGTAGCGGCCGCGCACCACCGCCGCCGGGGCTTTTCCCGGACGAAACCCGGGCAGTTCCGCCTTTTTCCGGAAACCATCGACAACCGTCGTGACATCCTTTTCGACTTCCGCCCACTCGACGGTGAACTCGAGTTCGCGGCTACAGCTTTCTACGTCGGCCATGAGTGACTCTTAACGAAACGAAATAAGACTGAGAGACGCCCTCGGCGGACCACTCAATGATCCCTTCGTGAAGGAACGGTACTTCAGATTTACTGAAGCGCCAAGGGGGTGGATGTCGTGGGGACCGTGCTCTCGAACTTAGAACTATCATCTTATCGCAGAGGGGAAGCGAATCATTATCCAATCCGGCCTGCGAGTCAGAAGCTAGGGCCACGGCAGGCCGCGCGCACGCCTTGGGGCATGCGGATAGCCGGCTTTGACCGTTCGGCAAGCCATCGCTATACTAAAGCCTCGGATGCGAATTCAACGACACCATCGGCATCATCACCACGCCCACTACAGGCGTGCCGGCCGGTGTCTGCTCGGATAACGATAAACAAATAATACGTTTCCGAAACCCCATGACCCGCCGGCCCCGAGCCGAGCGGGTTTTTTCTTTTTGTACGGAAGGTGCAACATGGACGTGAACTTTGGAAAAACGGACGGACTGGTCCCCGCCGTCATTCAAGACGTAAAGGACGGCGCCGTCCTCATGGTCGGCTTCATGAATCAGGAGTCTCTCGACTTGACCCGCGAGACGGGCCGCGTGACATTCTACAGCCGCTCGCGCAATAAGCTTTGGACCAAAGGAGAGAGTTCCGGCCACTACCTGCTGGCAAAGGAAATCCTCCTCGATTGCGACGAAGATACGCTCGTCATCAAGGTCGAAGCGTTGGGTCCGGGCGTTTGCCATAATGGATTTCGGACCTGCTTTTATCGGCGCTGGGAAGGCGGCGAGTGGAAGCAGATTGACCAGCCGGTCTTCGATCCTGCTTCGGTTTACAAAGCGTAATTTCCTCCGGATATCTGCATGCTGAAGATCATCCTGAGCACAGACCAGACCGCCCTCAAGCGGTTGTTGAAGCGGCGGCAAGTGCGTCTTGACCAAGCCGAGGCGACCGTCACGCCGATCATCGAGGCCGTCCGCAAACGCGGCGACCGCGCTCTGCGGGAGTACGCCCGCAAGTTCGACGGCCTGGAGGGCCCGTCGCTACGGGTGCCTGCCGTCGACCTCGATCGCGCACGGGAAGCACTGCCGCCCGACCTTCGGAAAGCCATCGAAACAGCGTCGCGTCAGATCCGCCGTTTCGCCGAGCTACAGAAGCCGCACAGTTGGACCAAGTCCACCGGCGGCGTCAAACTTGGGCAGATCGTGCGGCCTCTCGCTTCCGTCGCCGCGTATGTGCCCGGCGGACGTTACCCGCTGCCTTCGACGCTGATGATGACGGTCATCCCGGCGCAAGTCGCCGGCGTCCCGACCGTCTCCGTCGCCTCGCCCAAACCCACCTCCGCGACACTGGGCACAGCAGGCCAGATCGGCGTCTCGAACTTCTTCCACATGGGCGGCGCGCAGGCCATTGCGGCATTCGCCTTCGGGACCGAATCCGTCCCTCGTGCCGAACGCATTGTCGGACCAGGGAACATCTACGTCGCCGCCGCCAAGAAGCTGCTCGCCGGAACCGTCGGCATCGACTTTCTCGCCGGGCCGACCGAGATTCTGCTCATCGCCCCCACGGGCGCGACCAAGAAAGACGCCCGAGCGCTCGCAGCCGACATGCTCGCGCAAGCCGAGCACGATGTCGACGCGAGCGCCGTGTTGCTCACAACCTCGAAACGGCTCGGCGAATGGGTCGCCGCCGAAGTCGCCAAGCAGCTCGAAACTCTCACCACGCGATCCGTCGCCGCCAAAGCGATTGATCGCAACAGCGCGGTCATCGTCGTCTCATCCGCCAACGAGGCAATGGACATCGCCAACCGCTTCGCTCCCGAGCACCTTTCCGTCCCCGACCCATCGTGGCTCGACAAGGTGGAAAACGCCGGCGGTGTCTTCGTCGGGGGTTGGAGCCCCGAAGCGGCGGGCGACTATGCATCCGGCCCCAACCACGTCCTGCCGACCGGTGGCGCGGCCACATTGCGCGGCGGCCTTTCCGTGCTCGACTACGTAAAGATCATCTCCGTCCAGCAGTTGAGCGAAAAGGGCTTGCGTAAACTCGCGCCCGCCATCACAACACTCGCGCGAGCCGAAGGACTTGAAGCCCACGCTCGATCCATCGAGGTACGCCTCGATGACTAAGGCAACGGCTGGTACAACCGCAACCACGCGGCCCAAACCCCGCGAAGCCATCGTACGGATGGCACCCTATCACCCTCCGACCGGCGGCAGACGTGGTAAGCTCCGCCTCGACTTCAACGAAAACACCGTAGGCTGTTCGCCGCGCGTAGCGGAGCTGCTGAAGCGAATCGCCGACCCCGATTTCTTCGCCGTCTACCCCGAGTACACCGAGGCCGTCCCCAAGATTGCAGACTGGCTGGGCGTGAGCGCCGAACAGCTACTGCTCACCAACGGCACCGACGAAGCCATTCACTGCCTGATCAACACCTACGTCGACGCAGGCGGTGAAGTGCTGATCCCCTGGCCGACCTACTCGATGTATCAGTTCTATTCGGAGCTCGCCGGGGCCGTTCCGCGCCAAGTCCCCTACGACCTTCCCGACCTCACCTTCCCGCTGGATGCCTTGCTTGAGGGGATCAACGAAAACACGCGCGCCATCCTGCTCGCGAATCCAAACAACCCCACCGGCGGCGCGATCGGAATCGCCGAGATCGAAACGATCCTCGAACGGGCCGGCGATACCGCCGTCCTTATCGACGAAGCCTATTTCGAGTTCTACGACGTCACGGCGCTCGATCTCGTCGCCACGCATCCGAACCTCTTCGTCAGCCGCACCTTCTCAAAGGTTTACGGCATGGCTGGATTCCGCCTGGGTTGCCTGCTCTCGCAAGCCGAGAACATCGCCTTCATTGCCAAGGGACAATCACCCTATAGCGTCAATTCACTCGCGGCAGCCTGCGCCCTGGAAGCGATCAACGACCAGGAATACATCAGCAACTATGTCACCGAAGCTCGCGCCGCGCGGCAGCGACTCACCGAAGGGCTCACCGAACTCGGCGTCCAGCACTACCCAAGCCAGGCGAACTTCGTCCTCGCCCAGTTCGGCGACCGATCGAAGGAAGTCTGCGTCCGGCTACGCAACCGAGGCATCCTCATCCGCGACCGCAGCCACGAGATACCGGGCACGGCCCGCATTACCGCCGGCACCCGCGAGCAAGCCAAGCAACTACTCCAGGCTCTGAAAGACGTCTTGGCTGAGACGAACGGTTAAGGATCATGAGAAAAGCTTCCGTTATCCGGGATACCAAAGAGACCCAGATCCGCGCTCAACTGCGTATCGAGGGCAAGGGCAAGTACAACATCGCGACCGGCATCCGCTTCTTCGACCACATGCTTGAGCTTTTCACCAAGCATGGCGGCTTCGATCTCGACCTCAAAGCCACCGGCGACCTCGACGTCGATCAGCACCACACCGTCGAAGACGTCGGCATCGTGCTCGGCCAGTGTTTTGCACAAGCTCTCGGCGACCGAGTCGGCATCAATCGCGCCGGCTACTTCGTCATGCCGATGGACGAAACTCTCGCCGTCGCCGCCGTCGATCTCAGCGGACGCCCCGCGCTCGTCTACCACGCGCCCACCCGCTTCCGGCTCGTCGGCGACTTGCAGACCGAGCTGCTCCACGACTTCTTCGACGGCTTCGTCATGCATTGCGGCTGCAATCTGCATGCCCGCGTGCTCTACGGCCGCTCGAACCATCACAAGATCGAAGGCCTGTTCAAATGCTTCGCGCGGGCCATGCGCTTCGCCTGCTCGACCGACAAGCGCCTGAAGGATCAGCTCCCCAGCACCAAAGGTCTACTAGAGGGAAAACCTCGATGATCGCCATCTTCGACTACGGCGCCGGCAACCTGCGGTCCGTCGAGAATACTCTCGACGCGATCGAAGTGCCCTACGAAATCGTCAACGACTCCGAAGGTCTGCGCCGCGCCGACAAGATCATCCTCCCCGGCGTCGGCCACTTCGGACAGTTGATCCGTTCACTCGACTCCCTGGGTGTTCGCGACGCCTTTAAGGAACGCATCGCCGCCGGGGTTCCCTTCCTCGGCATCTGCCTCGGCCTACACGCTCTATTCGAACGCAGCGAAGAGGCCCCGGAACTCGACGGGCTCGGCATCTATCCCGGCGAAGTCAAACGGTTTTCCAAAGACGCCCGCGTCCCGCATATGGGCTGGAATGAATTGGAACCGACCAACCACCCGCGCCTGCTCGCAAACCTCGACGAACGGCCCTACGTCTATTTCGCCCACAGCTACTATGTCCCCGCGGATGTGGGCGGCGACAAGGCGGCTGCGTTGTGCGAGTACGGCGTCCGCTATACCGCCGCGCTCGAATCCGACAACGTCTTCGGCGTGCAGTTCCATCCCGAAAAGTCCGGCTCCGTCGGACAACAGATCGTACGGAATTTTCTGGCATGCTAGCGAAACGCATCATCCCCTGCCTCGACGTCAAAGAGGGACGCGTCGTCAAGGGCGTTAACTTCGTCGGACTCCGCGACGCCGGCGACCCGGTCGAACTGGCCAACGCTTATAACCGCGATGGCGCCGACGAGCTCGTCTTCCTCGACATCACGGCATCGAGCGACCGCCGCGACATCATGAAAGACGTCGTGGAGCGCACCGCGCGGCAGGTCTTCATCCCGCTCACCGTCGGCGGTGGCATCCGCTCCGTCGCGGACGCCCGTGGCATTCTCGTCGTCGGCGCCGACAAAGTTTCCGTCAACACCGCCGCCGTCGAACGCCCCGAACTCATCACCGAACTCTCCGAGGAATTCGGCGCGCAAGCCATCGTACTCGCCATCGACGCCCGTGCGAACGGCCCAGATCGCTGGAACGTTTACACCTATGGCGGCCGCAAAGACACCGGCATGGACGCCGTCGAATGGGCCGCGCAGGGCGGAGCCCTCGGTGCGGGCGAGATACTGCTCACCTCGATGGACCGCGACGGCACTCAGGTCGGATTCGACTGCGGCCTCACGCGGGCCATCTCCCGCGCGACCCGCATCCCGGTCATCGCTAGCGGCGGCGGCGGCCGTCCCGAGGATTTCGTCAACGTTCTCGACGAAGGCGAAGCCGACGCCGCACTCGCCGCATCCATCTTCCACTACGGGACGCACACCGTCATCGGCCTCAAGCAGCTTCTCAAGGAACACGGCGTCCCTGTGCGGACAACAGGGTAGAGCGAGACCGTGCCGCACCTCAACTACTATCTCGATTGGACGGTCTCGGTCTTCATCGTTTTCGAGCGCCGTGTCCTGCTCGTCGATCACAAGCAACTGAAGAAATGGCTGCCCGTGGGCGGTCACATCGACCCCGGCGAAGATCCCGAGCAAGCCGTCCACCGTGAAGTGATGGAGGAAAGCGGCTTGTCGATCGAACTCGTAGGCTCACGTCCGCCCAACGGCTTTGAAGGCACCCGCCCACTCGTCGCCCCTGCGTACCTGGATGTCCATCACATCTCTGGCGAACACCATCACCTCGGCATGATCTACTTCGCCCACGCCACCACCGACGTGGTCACCCTCGCCGAGAAAGAGCACAACGATATCCGTTGGTTCACCGCCGAGGACATCAAGACCAGCACCCTCAACATTCCAGAAGCGGTCCGGTTCTACAGCCGCGAAGTGATCGAGCGACTCACGAAATCATGATTATTCCCTGCATTGATTTGATGGACGGTAAGGTCGTCCAGTTGATCCAAGGCCGCGAGAAAGCACTCGAAGGCGAATCACCCGAAGTCATGCTTGAGAAGTTCGCCGCGTTCCCCGAGATTCAGGTCATCGATCTCGACGCGGCCATGGGCAAGGGCTCGAACAATGACATCGTTCTCAAGATCGCCCGCGACACCGTTGTTCGAGTGGGCGGCGGCGTCCGGTCGGTAGAGCGCGCCAAAGAACTCATCGATGCCGGAGCATCGAAGGTCATCGTCGGTACATCCGCTTTCGATGAGAAGGGCGTCCGTCACGACTTCCTCGCGGAAGTCAGCCAAGCCATCGGCAAAGACCGCCTACTCCCCGCGCTCGATTCAAAAGACGATCACATTGTCGTCAAGGGTTGGCAGGAAGCAACCCAGTGGCGCGCCGAAGATGTCATCGGCCAGCTTGAACCCTACTGCGCCGGCTTCATGTGCACTTACGTCGACAAAGAAGGGATGCTTCAAGGCACCGACCTCGATTGGTATCGCCGCCTGCGCAGCGCCACAACTCATGAGTTGACCGCCGCCGGCGGCATTACGACGATCGAAGAGATCCAGGCGCTCGACGAACTCTCCATCCACTCGGCGCTCGGGATGGCGATCTACACCGGACGGCTCGATCTCGCCGAACTCGCGGCCCTACAAAACGAAAGCGCCCGTGAACACACGGGAGCTTAGTTACCACTCGGCCCTACGGCCGTTTGCCAGAACGATCGGTTCCTAGTAGGAGAAAGAACGTTCCTCGCGTCGAGGTCGATCCGGCTCTTCAGCCAGTTCTTCCTGACACGTCACGCAGTAGTGTGCCCACGGCACCGCCTGCAACCGTTTGATCGAGATCGCCTCATCGCATTCGGGGCAAGTCCCGTAATCCTTTTCTTCGATACGGACAAGCGCTCCCTCGATCTCGCGCAGCAACATCACATCGATGTTGTTGCGGTTGAGGAAGATCCACTCTTCGTGGCTCTGGACAGGAAGATCGTCCAGGTCCGCCAAATCTTCTCCGCGGTCCAGCGCCTTGGCTGCCTTTAACGATCCGAGGCTGGTTCGTAGCTCTTCCGCCTTCGCTTCAAGCAAGGTACGAAATCGTCTGATCTGTGCCTTCGTTACACCCTTTACTGTTCCCTTTGTCATCACACATTCTCCCGTTTGCGGCTCGTCCGGTCCGGCGGGCTTCCCAGTCTATCGTCCGTTCGATTCAGGTCTTTTAGACCCCTCTCGAATGCGTTGGGTTTCATGCCCCCACACAAAGACCAAGTCGCTTGTTAAGCTGTCCCCCGCGGGAAACGGCTGACCGCATAACGAGATCAGTCGTCGGGTGACTACCGGCTACCTACGTTCCTACCGGAAAACCTGATTCAAAAAACACTGCTGTGCCACCGCTATCATCCTTCTGATACGGCGGTTGTGCGGGAATTGCTCCCGATTATACGCACGAGACGATACCTTGGCAAGGAAAAAATACCCCTTGCACGACGCCCGTACACCCTCTCAACTACCTACTAGCAAGATCCAGCGAAAGTCTACCACACGATGTCAAGTCTTCCTGTCCTACGAACCCCGCCCACTCTATATTCCAGCCGGTCCGCGACACCGATAGCTATAATCCCGAGTTGAACGATGGCCACCCAAGCCAAAACGCCGCTCATGCGGCAGTATCACTCGATCAAAAGCGACGTCCCCGACGCCCTGCTGCTGTTTCACCTCGGTGACTTCTACGAACTGTTCTACGACGATGCGGTCGTCGCCGCGCGCGACCTCGGCATCACGCTGACGTCGCGCAGCAAAGAGAAGGGCGAGCCGGTCCCGATGTGCGGCGTACCCTGCCATTCGGTCGACGGCTACATAGCCAAGCTTATCGCCAAGGGTCATCGGGTCGCCATCTGCGACCAGGTCGAAGACGCAAGCAAGACGAAGAAAATCGTGCGCCGCGAAGTGACGCGCGTCGTTACGCCCGGCACCGCGAGCGATGCGACTCTTCTGCGCGCCAACGAAAACAACTATCTGGCCGCCGTCGCGGAGAAAGGCGACGCAACCGGGCTCGCCTACATTGATGTCTCGACGGGCGAGTTCCGCATGACTCAGATGGATGCGGGCGAGGTCGACAACGCGCTCGAACATCTCGGTGCCAAAGAGGTGCTGTTCCCCTCCGCCGGGCCACTGTTTTCGGACGAACCATCGGCCGTCGCCGTGAATGGCTACCTGCGAACAGAGTTGGAGGGGTGGGTCTTCGAGACTTCCTACGCCGAGCGAACCCTCCGCGATCAATTCAAACTCCACGTCCTCGATGGACTCGGAGCCTCCGATCAACCCGCGGCGCTCGCCGCCGCCGGAGCCGTGCTGCACTATGTCCGCGACACACAGCGCGGCGCTCTCCAGCATCTCGACCCGCCCACCTACTACCGCAAGCAAGATTGGATGGCGCTCGACCCCGTCACCGTCCGTAATCTCGAGTTAGTCGAAGCGCTCTTCGGCGGTTCTGCCCAGTCAACACTGCTGCGAATCATCGACAAGACGCAAACTCCCATGGGTGCGCGCCTGCTGCGGCAATGGCTGTTGCGGCCGTCGATCGACCGCGCCGAAATCGAGTCCCGCCGCGATGGTGTTGCCGACCTACACGCTCAAGTCATCACTCGCACAGAGCTTGAAAAAGAACTCAAGCCAATCCTCGATATCGAGCGTCTACTGGCGAAGGTAACCCTCGGTTCAGCGACCGCCCGCGACATCGTCGGACTCGGAACGTCGCTCGCTTGTCTGCCGGCGGTCCGCACCCGTATCGCCGAAAGCCCATCGGCCCGCATGAGCCAAGTCCATCAGCGGATGGACGAACTGCCAGACATTCGCGACCGCATCGACACCACGCTCAGCGACGAGCCTCCGGCCAAGCTCACCGACGGCGGCACAATCCGTGAAGGCTTCCACACCGAGCTCGACGAGCTGCGCGAACTCCGCAAAGACGGTCGCGGCTATATCGCCCGCATGGAAGCGCGCGAGCGCGAACGCACCGGCATTCAGTCGCTCAAGGTCCGCTTCAACAACGTCTTCGGTTTCTATATCGAGGTCTCGAAAGCAAATTCCGCCAACGTCCCCGAGGACTACGACCGCAAGCAAACGCTCGTCAACGCCGAGCGCTATACAACGCCCGAACTGAAGGAATACGAAAGCAAGGTGCTCGATGCAGAAGACCGTATCCTGGCACTCGAGAAAACGCTCTTTGAGAAACTGCGTTCGTGGCTCGCCGGGGAAGCGCGGCGGATTCGATCAACGGCTACGGCGGTTGCCGAACTCGACGTGCTGCGCGGCTTGGCGCAAGTCGCCGCCGAAAACAGTTACACCGCTCCGGAGTTCAGCTCCGGCGGCGAGATTCAGATCGCCGGCGGACGCCACCCGGTGATCGAGCGCCTGTCCGACGAACAAGGCGGCGATCGCTTCATCCCCAACGACGTCTATCTCGACCCGACCGGAAACCTGATCGCCATCATCACCGGCCCGAACATGGGCGGCAAGTCTACTTATCTGCGCCAGACCGCACTCACGCGTGCGCGGTCCGTCCTTCAGATGCACGAGCAACGCGAGCAGACCGTGTCCGAAGAGTTGTCAACCGAACCGAGCGACGCGCCCATCCAGGTATCATTCGTAAACGAGTCACAACGAGGCGTCGCCGAGCAAATCGCCAACACGAACGTCGACGAACTCCGCCCCATTGAAGCCCTCGGCCTCATCGCCGAATGGAAGGAAAAGCTCGGCCGGGGACAGTAAGCGGCTGATCTCAGCCTCCGAAACTCCCGCCGCAGTTTCCGCCAAAAAGAAATGCTAGTAGCTGGAATCATGAGTGGCACGTCTGTGGACGGCATCGATGTCGCGCTCGTCGAAATACGAGGCCAGGGGTTCAAACAAACAGTCAAGCCACGCTCGATTCACTCGTTTCCCTATAAGCCGGCGGTCCGCGAGGCGATCTTTTCCGTCACCAATACCGAGGCCCACATCGGCCGGCTCAGCCAAGTCCATTTCCTGTTGGGCCGTGTCTATGGACAAGCCGTGCGCGACGCCTGCGAGCAATCCGGTATCGCGTTGAAAGAACTAAAGCTCATCGGCTCGCACGGCCAGACCGTCTATCACCAGCCGGTCGAAAGTGAGATCGCCGGACAACTCATTAGGAGCACGCTGCAGATCGGTGAGCCGGCGCTGATCGCTGGGCTTACAGGTGTCCCCGTCGTCGCCGACTTCCGTCCGGCGGACATGGCGGCCGGTGGCGAGGGAGCCCCTCTCGTCCCCTATGTCGACTACCTGCTGTTTCGCGATCGAGGGCTCGGCCGCGTCGTGCTGAATATCGGTGGCATTGCCAACGTCACCGCTATCCCTCCCGCCGGCGCGCCTGATCAGGTCGTCGCTTTCGATACCGGTCCGGGCAACATGATCATGGACGCCCTGGCGCAACGCTTCTCTGACGGCGCGAACAAGTTCGACGAGGGCGGACGCCTCGCCTCCGATGGTACGGCCGACCGTGACCTTCTCGATCGTCTCAGCCTCGACGACTACTTCCAGCGACCGCCACCCAAAAGCACCGGCCGCGAGAGATTCGGCGAAGTCTTTCTTGCGCCCTTTCTCGACGCCTCGCTCGAACCCGCCGACGCCATGGCAACCGCCACAGCCTTCACCGCCGAAACGATCGCGGCGGCACTCGATCGTTTCGTCGCCCCGACGATGGGTATCGACGAGGTGATCGCCTCCGGTGGCGGCGTCAAGAATCCCGAGCTAATGGGTCGGCTCCGCAAGATGCTCAGCCCCGCTCTTCTCCGAACATCCACTGACCACGGGATCGACAGCGAAGCAAAAGAAGCAATCGCCTTCGCCATCCTGGCCCACGAAACGTTCCACAAGCGCCCCTCCAACCTACCGTCAGCCACCGGCGCCCGGTACCCATGTCTGCTCGGCAAGGTCTGCCACCCACCTGTCCGCAGCTAAAGAACGCGGCCATGGTATAAGATTCGTTACTAATTAACTTGATAACACTCCTCGAGTTTGAGGATGTTAAAGGTCGCCGTCCCTTTGGCAAGTGGTTCTCTGGCTTGAGCCTCGAAGCGACTCTCAGAGTCGATATCGCTCTCGGTCGTTTGGAAGCAGGCAACTTCTCCAACGTCAAGGGCGTGGGAACGGGTCTATTTGAGATTCGGATCAGTTTCGGTCCCGGCTACCGTATCTACTTTGGCTAAGAGGGAGAATCGGTGGTTCTTCTCCTTGCAGGCGGCGTCAAGAAAAGCCAACGGCGAGACATCGTGGAGGCAAAGTCCCGATGGCGGCACTACAAGGAACAACGGAAGAAGGAAGGAACTGTGACGGATGCCACTAGCGCGCGATTTTGTCGAGACGGTTCGTGAACGGGCGCAGCGTGAGCCGGAGTACCGAAGGGCGCTCCTACGAACTGCGATCGAGATCCTTCTCAGCGGCGAGGTCGATACCGGCAAGGTGCTGTTGCGGCGCTACATCAACGCGACCATCGGCTTCCAGCGCCTCGGCTCCGAACTCGGTAAGAGCGAAAAATCCCTCATGCAAATGCTCAGCCCGGCCGGCAATCCGCAGGCAAAGAACCTATTCGGAATCATCGAGACCCTGCAGCGCCTCGAAGGCGTTGCGCTGGGCGTCGTCGTGAATGAACGCGAACACGCCGCCTGACCGAAAACACAGAGGAGCAACCCACCCCCGGCCCACCTGCCCCCGGTAGGCTAGAATAACGACTTTGGAGGAGTGAATGGCGGAAACCAAGGACAAAGAGTCCAAAGAAAAAAAGAATCTATACAGCGCTGAGAATCTAGGTAGCGGCGCTTTCAGCATTACCAAACCGAAGCGTAAGCCCGCAAAGTTGCGGCAGTCGCGCGTCAAGAAGCCCCAGCGGCAGGCACGCAAGTAACCGGCCCGTCATCCCAGGGATTAGAAAAAGCCCTTGCAGGGCGGAGGCGTTCCCGTGGTCCGTCGGGTTAAGAACCCTGCAAGGGCTAACGACTCAGCGGATGAGTCGTTGTGATCCGGGCGTCGAGTTCTTCACCGCACGAGGGTTCGGAGCCATCGCTCGCACGATGACACTCAGCACGCCCCACTCGGCGACAAGCGCCAAGGTGAACGCAACCAAGACGACCAACGTAGCGGGAAGAATTTGTTCGATCGGAGTCACGCTCTAACATGAGCAATCTGCGGACCAAACTCTTGACAACCGCTAACCTGTTGATTCAAAAAGAGAAACTTCTTCTCGGCCACATCCCGGCGGCAGGCAGATTCTACCCACTGCGTCCGGCCGCCGTGTAGTATCTACCGAGCGGCGATCAACTCACTATGGCCTCGAACACCAGCGCCCGTCGATTCGTCGTGCACGGACGAGTCCAGGGAGTTGGTTTTCGCTATTTCGTTGAGCACGCGGCGAACGATCTCAGCCTCACCGGCTACGTCAAGAACCGCGCCGACGGATCGGTCGAGGTCTACGCGGGCGGAGACCTCGACAGACTCGGTAAGCTGAAAGAGCGGTTGGCCGACGGACCCCGCTGGGCACGGGTCGAGCGCATTGACGAATCGGAAGCCGAACCCCAAGCATCTCTCGACGCCACGGCCGGCTTCCACATCACATACTGAAAAGGTAAAGGTACACGGATGTCCAACGACACCACCACTCCCGAACGCATCGCGGGTCTTAAAAAACTGATCCGCGAGGTGCCCGACTTCCCCAAGCCCGGCATCTTGTTCTACGACATTACGACGCTTCTCAAAGACGCCACCGGTCTCGAAATCCTGCTGGATGAAATGACCGCGCCGCATCACGACGCACAGCCCGATCTGGTCGTCGGCATCGAAGCGCGCGGGTTCGTCTTCGGTCCAGCGATGGCCGCGCGACTACGCTCCGGCTTCATTCCCGTCCGCAAGCCCAACAAGCTCCCCGCCGAAACCGTTAGCGTCACCTACGCGCTCGAATACGGCGAAGACACCCTCGAGGCCCACAAAGACGCCATCCAACCCGGCCAGCGCGTGCTCATCGTCGATGACCTGCTCGCCACCGGCGGAACGGCCGCCGCGGCTTGCCAACTCGTCGAGAAACTGGGCGGCGTCGTCGCCGGTCTGTCTTTCGCGGTCGAGCTCAACTTTCTCAACGGACGCGCCAAACTCCCCAGCTACCAGATTCACTCGCTGCTGCAATACGACGAGTAGACGATGCCGACGCTGACGGGGCGAGCGCCCGCCAAGGTCAACCTGGCCTTGCGAATCCTAGGGAAGCGCCCCGATGGCTTCCACGAACTGCGGACCGTTCTCCAGACGATCTCCCTCGCCGACCGCATTACCGTCACCTACCGGCCCCGTGCCCGGACGCGCGTCGCACTCGACTGCGACCAACCGCAGCTAGCCGGTAACAACAATCTAGCCGCTCGGGCCGCGAGCCAACTACTCAAGGCCGGCAAATGGCCGGGCGCCGTCGAGATCCATCTCGAAAAGCGCATCCCCGTCGGCGCGGGTCTCGGCGGCGGATCAAGTGATGCCGCGGCGGTCCTACTCGCCCTGAGCAAGATGCTGCGCCCCCAGCCGTCGCCCGCCACCCTCTGTAAAGTCGCGGCAGGCCTCGGCAGCGACGTGCCCTTCTTTCTCGTCGGCGGCCGTTGCGTCGGCGTCGGCCGGGGCGAAGAAGTGTATCCGCTCCCCGATCCTCCGCGGCGCTGGCTCGTCGTGCTGGCTCCCGATCAACCGATTTCGACCGCCCAGGCCTACGCCGACCTCGATCGCGGCCGGCGTTCGGGTTTGACACCGCAAGCCGCCGGGAATATCATAAATGTGTTCTACTCAGGTATTGGTGTGCCTCGGCGAGAAGCTGGAGCACGCCACGTCTCGAAAACCCCACCTGACCTTTTCGCAAACGACTTTGAGAAGGTAGTCTTTCGGCAGTTCCGAGGGCTGGAACTGTGGAGAGACCGTCTCGTGCAAGGTGGAGCTGACGCGGCGATGTTGTCAGGTAGTGGCTCGGCGCTATTCGGTTTATTTGGGGACCGTAGCCGGGCCCAAGCGGCTGCGGCTATCTTCGGTGACTTTCCCGGTACGGTCTGGGTTGGTCCCACGCTGAGCCGTCGCGCCTGTCAGTCCGTCTGGGGAGAATGATCGGTCGTCTTGGAGAAGGTTGACGCAAGCGCACCGATAGCAGGCTGATGGATCGTTCAAGAATCAAGGTTTTCTCGGGCTCCGCTAATCCGAAGCTGGCGCAGGATATCTGCGCCAAGCTTGAGGTGCACGTATCGGACTGCTTGATCAAGAAATTCTCTGATGGTGAGATCTGGCTACAGATCAACGAGAATGTGCGCGGCGCCGACGTCTTCGTCGTCCAGTCGACGTGCACCCCTGTCGAGTATCACCTCATGGAGCTGTTGCTCATGATGGACGCCCTGCGGCGAGCCTCGGCCAAACGGATCACCGCCGTTCTGCCCTATTACGGCTACGCCCGGCAGGACCGCAAAGACAAGCCGCGCGTCCCCATTTCGGCCAAGCTCGTCGCGAGCCTCATCGTCGCCGCCGGCGCCGACCGCGTCCTGAGTCTCGACCTGCACGCGGCCCAAATTCAAGGTTTCTTCGACATTCCGGTGGACCATCTATTTGCGGCTCCGGTCATGGTCGACTACATCAATACCCTCGACCTCCAGAACTTGACGATCGTGTCGCCCGATCCCGGCGGCGTCGAACGTGCCCGCGCCTTCGCCAAGCGGCTTGACGGCGAACTCGCGATCATCGACAAGCGCCGCGAGCAAGCCAACGTCGCGGAAGTCATGCACGTCATCGGCGACGTCAAGGGCCGAACGTGTATGATCGTGGATGACATGGCCGATACGGCCGGTACTCTTGTGAAGTCAGCCGAGGCGCTGATGGAGTACGGAGCCACGGCTGTTTATGGTTGCTGTACCCATGCCGTACTTTCGGGTCCGGCGCTTGACAATATCGAAGGTTCGCCGCTGACCGAGTTGGTCGTCGGCGATTCCATTCCCCTCCAGCAACGTGCTCGCGACTGTGGCCGCATCAGGCAGCTCAGCGTCGCGCCGTTGCTGGCACAGGCCATCGAATCGATCCACGAGGAGACGTCGATCAGCCGACTTTTTGACTAGAGAGCCGTCGGCGCGACAGACCGCGCCGCCCGACTTCCCAACCGACTTGAACGGGTGGTCGCCGACGGACGAAGGAGAACATGATGCAACAGCAGTTGGATATGGACGCGCAACAGCGCGAGGGGCGAGGCAAGAACGCGGCCCGCCGTCTCCGGGCCGCCGGAAAAGTGCCCGCCGTTCTGTACGGCCTCGATAAGGGTTCCATCGCCATCGAATTCGATGGCAAAGAGATCACCCGGCTGCTGCAGTCGCCTTCCGGTCACAACCAGATCTTGAACCTCAAAATCGCCGGCGGCGAAAACGCGCCCGCGATGGCCTCAGACTGGCTGATCGACCCCGTGCGCGGCAACCTGTTGCACGTCGACATGCGGCGCGTCGACCTGCAGGTTGCGGTTGAAGTTGATGTCTCGATCGACGTCACTGGCGTCTCCCACGGCGCGCGCGAGGAGGGTGGACACGACGAGGTTGTTAACCGCGAGATCCATCTGCGTGCTCTACCCCTTGAGGTTCCCGAGAAGATCGAGATCGACATCACGACGATGAATCTAGGCGAAGCGATTCGCCTCTCGGATCTGCCGGCGTCTGACAAGTACACTTTCCTCAGCCCTTCTGACATGCTGCTGGTCCATTGCGTGACGCCGAAGGTTGTCGAGGAAGAGACGCCCGATGAGGATCTCATCGAGGGCGAAGGCGAGGGCGAAGGCGAAGGAGCCGAGAAGGCCGCCGAGGGCGACAAGAGCGCGGAGGAATAGTACCCTCCATGACCACTTCTCATGGGTGCCTTGCGCCGCGTGTTGTCTCGATGGTCGGGATCGGCTCGTCCGGATTCGACCGAGACAGGTCCGGTTTCCTGGCTCATCGTCGGACTGGGCAACCCCGGCAGCCGCTACGACGCGACGCCGCACAATTTGGGCTTTATGGCCCTCGACCGTCTGGCCAAGCAGGAAGGCATTCGGTTCAGTTGGAAGGAAGCCGATGCCCGTATGGGCCGCGGCGAGATCGGCGGTCAGGCAGTCCTGCTAGCCAAGCCGCTTTTGTATATGAACTTGAGCGGCGGCCCCGTCAAAGGGCTGCTGCGCAAATATGAGTTGGAATCAAACAAGCTCCTGGTCGTCTATGACGAATTGGCACTGCCTTGGACGCAGCTTCGCATTCGCGAACGCGGCTCGGCGGCAGGCCACAAAGGAGTGCAGTCGATCATCAATGCCGTTGGTGGGGGCGAGTTCATCCGATTACGGATGGGCATTCAACCCGGCCATCCCGTCTCGGACGGAGCAGCTTTTGTGCTTCGCCCGTTTCGCCGCAAGGAGTTGGAAGAAGTAGATGAGTTCGTAGGGCGCGCGGCCGATGCCGTTCGTCTGATCCTAACCGAGGGCGCCGCGCAGGCCATGTCGGTCTACAACCGACGCGCCCCGGGAGCAAATACTGAGGACCAATGAGAATCTATGAGTTGATTTTTATCTTGAGACCGAATCTTCCTGACGAAGAGGTCGACGCCACCGTTGAGCAGTTCACCACGGCCATCGAAAAAGGCGGCGGTACCATCGACAAGGTCGATCGCTGGGGTAAGCGCCGCCTTGCTTACGTAGTCCAGCATCAAACCGAAGGCTACTACGTACTCGTTCGGTACTCCCTAACAAAGGATCACGATTTCTCCAAAGAGATCGAACGCCGCCTGGGCGTCGCCGATTCTGTCATCAAGTACATGACAATTCGAATCGACGAGGAGTTAGCCCGTATCGAGAAGCTCAAGAAGAAGCGCGAAAAACGAGCTGCCAACAAGCCGGCGGGCGACTCTCGCCACAGGTCGAGACCACCCGCCGCGTCGGCGCCGGGAGCTCCCGCGGCGGCCGCACCAGCCGCACCGGCCGCTCCCGCCACACCGGAAGGGGCAAAGGCGTAGCGTAGCCTAGAATAGGACAAAACGATGGCAGAAAACGAATCAACGACATCAGCGCCAAAGGCGGCTTCTCCAGCCCCCTCAACGACAGCAGCGCCAAAGGCAGCTTCTCCAGCCCCCTCCAGTACATCGGCGCCTACATCGGCGCCGGCGCCCTCGGGTGGGTCTTCCCGTCCTCAAGGTTCCAGCGCACCGCCTTCTCGCGGCCCCGGAGGTCCCGGTGGCAACCGAGGTCCCGGTGGTGGTGGTGGCGGCGGACGCGGCGGCCCCGGAGGTAGAGGCGGTGGCGGTGGCGGTGGCGGTGGCTACCGCGGCGGCGGTGGCGGCGGCGGCGGCGGCGGACGACGCTTCTTCCGGCGGCGCAAGGTTGACTTCTTCAGCGTCAACAAGATCGACGATATCAACTACAAAGATGCTGACAGCCTACGCCAGTTCATCGGAGATCGCGGCAAGATCCTGCCGCGCCGTCACACCGGTCTCAGCGCCCAGCATCAGCGGCTTCTCAAGCGCGCTATCAAGCGCGCCCGCAACATTGCGTTGCTCCCGTTCGCCGGCCCAGGCAAACCGGCCGGTAGTGGACGTCCGATGCGACCCCGCCATGACCGCGGTGACAGACAGGGCCCAAGGACAGCACCCGTTGCAAGACCGGCCACGACAGATCAGCCGGCCGCCGGCGAAAAAGTGACCACGGACGCAGCAACAGCTCCTGCCGTAGCACCGGCCTCTGTCGAGAAAGCGGCCCCTGTCGCAACACCGGCTCCGGTCGAGAAAGCGGCTCCTGTCGCAACACCGGCTCCGGTCGAGGAAGCGGCGCCTGTCGCAACACCGGCTCCGGTCGAGGAAGCGGCGCCCGCTGAAAAGCCCGCTGCCGCCCCCGCCACCGAGAAAACGGAGGAGTCATCCTAATGGAAGTCATTCTGAAGGAAGAAATCCGTAAGCTCGGCAGCAAAGGCGATGTCGTTCGTGTCGCGAACGGCTACGCCCGCAACTTCCTATTCCCGAAGCAGAAGGCGATGCCGGCGACGGCTGCCAACAAGAGCCAGATCGATCAGATGAAGACCGCATCTGACCGTGAGGCAGCGAGCCTGCGCGGCGATGCCGACAAGCTCGGCGAGCAACTCAAGGAGTTGAGCATCGAGATCACGGCCCGTGCCGGTGACTCCGATCAGCTCTTTGGTTCGGTCACCTCTCGCGATGTTGCCGCCTATCTCAAAGAGAAGGGCTACACCATCGACCGTCACAAGATTCTCATCAACAAACCCATCCGCATGGTGGGCGAGCATGAGATCTCCCTTCATATTCATCGCGACATCGACGTCCCAATGATCGTCAAGGTCCTCGCGGAAGGTCGTGAGGATGAGCCTGACGAAGAAGACGGTGAATTCCTTGATGTTCCGCCCGGAGAGGAAGGCGAAGCAGTCGAGGCCGCCGCCGAGACAGACGAAGCAACCGTTGAGGCTAGTGCCGAAGAACCCGCCGAGGAATCCGCTGACGCCGAAGCGGACTCCGAAGCTGAACCCGAGTCGAAAGAAGAGTAGATGTTCTTTGATCTAACCGGACACACCGCGATTGTCACCGGCGCGGCGCAGGGGATCGGTGAAGGTATCGCGACCCGTCTTGCTCAGGCGGGCGCGCATGTCGCCGTCGCCGACCGAAATGCGGAAGAGGCGGAAGCCTCGGCTCAGCGAATCACGGCGGCAGGCTCGAAAGCCTTTGCCGTCGCGGTCGACGTAACCGATCCCTCTTCCATCGATGCGATGGTCAAGACCGTTCTGGCCAAAACAGGACAGATCGACATCCTCGTCAACAATGCCGGCATCGGCGGCAAAGCAGCGCCGATCTGGGAACAAAGCGACAAGGACTGGCAAAGCGTCATCGACGTCAACCTCACGGGCGTCTTTCAGTGCTGCCGCGCCGTTATCAACTCGATGCGCGAACGCGACTACGGACGCATCATCAACATCGCGTCTGTCGCTGGCAAAGACGGCAACCCGAACATGACGGCCTACTCCGCTTCAAAGGCCGGGGTTATCGCGCTGACAAAATCCATCGGCAAAGAAGTCGCCGAGGGCAACATTTGCGTCAATGCCGTAACACCCGCCGTGATCCGTACGCCGATTCTCGAGCAACTCACGCCCGAGCAAGTCGACTACATGATCGCGCGCATTCCCCGTAACCGTACGGGGAAAATTGAAGAAGTCGCCGCCGTCGTGCACTTCCTCGCCAGCCCCGACTGCTCCTTCGTCACAGGCCAAGCCTATGACGTAAGCGGCGGCCGCTCAACCTACTAGCCGCGCAAATATAGGGGCACGGCATGCCGTGCCCGCGGGTCGCCAGACCTGATTCGGCCCGATTTCGAAACGGTTGCGCCTCCGCACGTCGTGACGATACCGTGAGGGCTTCATGCCGAAGACAGCTTTCCTCTTTCCAGGTCAAGGTTCGCAGAAGCCCGGGATGGGTCGCGAACTGGCCGAAACCTTCCCCGCCGCCCGTCAGGTCTTCGAGCAAGCCGATGACGCCCTCGGGTTCCCTATCTCGCGTCTCTGTTTCGAGGGCCCCGAGGAAGACCTCAAGCTCACCGAAAACACCCAGCCCGCCATCCTGACCTGTTCGGTTGCCGTGCTCGCTGTGCTCACCCAACGCGGCATCACCGCCGACTACGTTGCCGGACATAGCCTCGGCGAATACTCCGCGCTGGTCGCCGCCGGCGCACTCGACTTCGCCGACGCGGTCCGGACCGTTAGAAAGCGCGGCGGCTACATGCAGCAGGCCGTCCCCGCCGGCGTCGGAGCCATGGCGGCGCTTCTCATGTTGCCTCCCGAAAAACTCGACGCGGTCCTGGCGGATGCCGCCCAGGGCGAGGTCGTCAGCGCGGCCAACTTGAACTCGCCAACCCAGATCGTGATCGCGGGCAACGCCGGCGCCGTCGACCGCGCCATGGACCTCGCCAAGCAAGCCGGTGCCCGCAAGGTCGTTCGCCTGCCCGTCAGCGCGCCCTTCCATTGCGCTCTGATGAAGCCCGCCCAAGATCAACTCGAGCCCGATCTCGACGCGACCGAGTTCCGCGACCTCGCCATCCCGCTCGTCAACAATTTCGCGGCCGCCGAGGTCCGATCCGGCGACGCGGCGCGCCAGGGACTGAAAGACCAAGTCCCCAACCCGGTTCGCTGGGAAGAATCCATCCGCTACCTTGCCGCGCACGGAATCGAGCAGTTCATCGAAGTAGGCCCGGGCAAAGTCCTTACCGGACTTCTGCGCGGCATCGACCGTTCGCTCAAAGGCGCGAACGTTGACGACTTACAAACACTGGAGGCGCTATCAACATGAAAGACCGAATAGCTTTCGTCACCGGTGCCAGCCAAGGTATAGGCCGCGCTTGTGCGCAGGACCTCGCCCGCGCCGGAGCACATGTCTTCGTAGCGGCGCGTCAGCAAGACAAACTAGCCGCCCTTGTCGAAGAGATCCGAACCGCCGGCGGACAATGCGACGCCATCGCGCTCGATGTCACTTCGCGTGAATCGATCGACGAGGCATTCGCCAAGGCCAAGGAAGCCGGAACCGTCTCGATCCTTGTGAACAACGCCGGGGTCACGCAAGACGGCCTGGCAGTGCGCATGTCGGCCGAGCAGTGGGAAAAAGTCCTCAACACCAACCTCACCGGCGGATTCGTCTGTATCCAGAAAGTTCTCCAGGGCATGATGAAGCAACGCTGGGGACGGATCATCAACGTCACCTCGGTCGTCGGGCTCTCCGGCAACGCGGGCCAGGCAAACTACGCCGCTTCGAAGGCGGGCCTGATGGGTCTTACAAAATCACTTGCCCTTGAGGTCGCGTCCCGGAACATCACGGTCAACGCCGTCGCACCGGGCTTTATCGAGACACCGATGACCGACGTTCTCCCCGACAAGGTCAAAGAGCAAACGCTCGATCGCATCCCCTTGCGCCGCCTCGGCACGCCCGATGAAATCGCCAAAGCGGTGAGCTTTCTCGCTGGCGACGACGCCGCCTACATCACCGGACAGATCCTAAGCGTCAACGGCGGCATGTACATGTAACCGGCGGCCGGTCATCGGCCATTCGCCCGGAGCCTTATCCTAAGAGTCTGTCTTAAACCTCAGGGCGGGCAATGTAGGGGCAGCCCGCCAAGCCGACAGTCCCGAAGCATGGGCCGCCCGCACAATCGGGTCTCCTCTCACTGATGTCGAAATTCTTCACATTGCAAGAAGCAGAAGACTGTATCCCCGGCTTGGAAGACTTGCTCCGCACCGCCATCGACTCCAAGAAGGGCGCCGCCCAGATGGAGCGCGAGCTACAGGCGATCGGCGAACGCATCCACCTGATGGGTGGCATCGAGATCAACCCGGTCAAGGTAGCCGAGAAGCGAGCCGTCCAGCGCGTCTGCATGCAGCGCCTGAAATCATCCGTCGAGGGCATCGAAAAGACAGGCTGCCTCGTCAAAGACCTCGACATGGGCTTACTCGATTTCCCCGCCCAACTCGACGGAGATGAAGTCTATCTCTGCTGGAAACTCGGCGAGCGGCGCATCGAATTCTGGCACCGCCCCGAAGAGAGTTTCACCGGACGCAAGCCCATCGGGTCCCAGTTCGGCGACTCACGAGGCCCTTCGCGCATGCAGTAGTTTGCACACGATTCAAATTTTCACGACTAGCAAAGACAACACATACACACTTAGACTGGGGCCATGGAACTCACTCGACGCCGCTGGTCTTATCTGATGGCTACCGCCGCGCTAACGGCACAGTCATCCCCTTCTCAGGAGATACCCGTGATTGATAACCCCAAAGGAAATTTCAAGTTCGCAAAGGGAAGCGGCCCGTACTCATCGGGCGCGGTCGCCCATGACGGCTACGAGATCGTCCATGTGATCTTCAACCCTCTGCCGAAACTTTGGGACGCATTCGACATCATCGAAAAACATCTGAAGGCCATCGGCCGCCCGCTGCATGCGCTGTGCGGCATGGAGCTGCGTATCCCCGAAGCGCTTTCCATCGAGGGCTTCAATGAGTTCAACCAGCCCTACATCGATCGCCTCAAGGAATGGGGAACGCACGTTGACGAACTGAACCCCGTCGCCCGCACCAACGTAGCGATCGCCGTAAACCCGGTCACCGCGCCCTCGGTCTACGGCTTCTCCTACACGATTCCCTCCGATTACAAGGGCAAGACATTCGTCATCGCCGGTGCGGGCGAGTTGCGCTCAAGCAATCTCTCCGGTTCCGAAATCGTCAGCCGCGGCGACACCTCCACCGAAGGGCTGCGCGCGAAAGCCAAGCAAGTCCTTCACATCATGGACCGCCGTCTCGACTCCCTGGGCGTCACCCACGCCGACATCACGCAGTCGAACGTCTACACCGTGTTCAACATTGCCGAACTCATGGAAGACACCATCGTGCCCGCGCTTCACGAAGCCGCGCACCACGGCGTCCGCTGGCACTTCTCACGCCCGCCCGTCATCGAGATCGACTACGAAATGGACATGCGCGGCGTCCGCCAGGAGCTAACCCTAGCCGGTTAGGCGATTCAACCCAACTCAAATCAGACTGCCCCGGGGACCTAGGTGTGAAGTCTAAAGCAACCTCGAACCGCAAAGAGTGCACCTGCCCGAGAACGGCCGAGGCTGCTGGTCCGACTGCTCGCTTCAGTCTGCGTAGATCCCTCGTTCGCGAAGGAACACGAAGATGCCTTCGTAGTACATTTGGCGTTCAGCCGCGGTGAAACCGCCGTGTCCTCCTCCAGGGATTGTGATCAGTTGTTCGCTAACCCCTGCCGCCCTCAGCGCCTCATGTAGTCGGACGGCCTGGGAATACGGCACCACTTTGTCGGCGTCACCATGAATCGAGACCACTGGAGGCGCGGTTTTCGCGTCGATCGGAAGTGGGGAAAGGCTTCGAGCGATTTCCATTGGATTTGGGAGATCACGAACCCACCCAGCCGCGTACGGCTTCTTGTTGGGTCCCTCCAGAATATCTGCTAGATCCCAGTTTCCAGCGATGTTCACGACTGCTGCTACACGCGGCTCCTCGGTTCCGGGGCAAGGTTCGTCCCAGCCCTCGGGTCGTCGAGTCATCGCACTTGCCACTGCAAACCAGCCACCGGACGAACCACCTGAAACCACCAGACGCTCCTTATCGAATCCGTACTGCTCCGCATTCTGTCCCACCCAACGCAGGGCGCAGAGGCAGTTCCGGAACGCTGCAGGAGCCAAGGTAACACCCGCCAGACGATGTTCTACGTTGACCACATTCCAACCTGATTCGAGGTATGGAAGTAGTCTCAGAACGGATTGATCTTTGGAACCGCGCATCGAACTGCCGCCGTGGATCCAAACAAGCGTGGGCCGGAGCTGCTCTGAGTCTGTGCGTGAGTAGATGTCCAGCTTGCCCTCCCACGATCCCATCACCATATACGTCACGTTCGCTGTAACGCGATACCTGCTGAGGATCGTGATTGAGGAGTCCTGACCGAAGGCCATCGGAGAAAGCAACAAAACTCCGATCAGCAGGAGGCAGAGCAACTGGGGCGTAACGAATCGCGACATGACGTTCTGGTCAATCCTCCCACAAATGCTGTCCGGTTGCGAACGGTAATTCACGTTGCCTAGAACTCGTACGAAGAGTCAGCGACCGCGAACTGGACTAACCTGTAGTCGCCGCAAGGTGCTTCTATCAAACGGGCGTCACATCTGATAGAGCATCAGATAGATCACCACACCCGTAACCGACACATACATCCAAATCGGCCAAGTCCAGCGGGCGATCCGGCGGTGCCTATCAAACCGCTCGCGCCAAGCGTGGAAAAGCGTAATCAGCGCCAACGGCACGATCGCCGCCGCCAAGATGATGTGCGTGATCAGAATCGTGAAGTAGACCGGCCGCACCCACCCCTGCTTCGTAAAGGGGACGGAGCCCGCATAGTAGTGGTACGTCAGATAGCTCGCCAGGAATAGGCACGACGTCACGAACGCCGCCGTCATCGCCACCCGGTGCCGCTCAATCTGCCCACGCCGGATGAAAACGTAACCCGCCGTCAGAAACAACGTGCAGATCAAGTTAAGACAAGCGTTAACCGCGGGTAGATCGGTAACTTCCATCTCAGAGCCGGTGACTCAGCCGCGCCTACGACAAACTTTCTGGAGACGAGCGGTTGGCTTGGTAGAACGACGCGCCGAGCGTGATCACGCCAAAGCCCAGCGCTACCGCCCAGCAGGTCGCGATCGACGGCCCGGCGATCTCAACGCCCGCCGGCGCCAAGTAGTGACGAAACGCCGTGATCCCATACGTCAGCGGATTCACAATCATCACCCACTTCACCCACGCAGAAGCGCCCTCGGCCGGAAACACCGCGCCCGACAGCATCCACATCGGCATCAGCACCACATTCATCACCGAGTGGAACCCTTGTACCGAGTTCAGCCACCAGGCAAAAAAGAAACCCAGCCCCGTCAAGCCAAGCGACATAACCAGCAACACCGCCAGAATCGCCGGAATCCGTTCCAGCGACACCGACATGCCCATCAGCGGGGCCAGCGGCAGGAACAATAGCCCCTGCACCACGCCGATCGTCGTCGCACCCATCACCTTGCCCAGCACAAGCGCCCAACGCGATACCGGCGCCACCAGCACCGAGAGCAGAAAGCCCTCGCGGCGGTCTTCAATCACCGAGATGTTCGAGAAGATCGCCGTGAACAACACCACTAGCGCCACCGTTCCGGGATAGAAAAACTGAAGGTAGTTTTCACCCCCCAGGGCGGACGTCTTCATCGATGTCCCGAACCCCGAACCAAGTAGCAGCCAGAACACCAGCGGAGTCGCCAAGCCGCCAATCACGCGGCTCTTCTGCCGATAGAAGCTACGAATCTCCCGCAGCCACAGCGTACTCATGCTCAGCAGAAAGCTGGGGTGCGCCGAAACGGTGGCGACGGGCGCGGTCGGACGCGAAACGGTCGGAGCCGGATCGGCGATCGCTCTGGAAGGCTGTGCCATGTATTAACGGGCGAGCGTATTTCCGCCCCTATGGCTCATTATGCCTGATCGCCGGCCGACTCGGCCTCGCCAAAGCGGTGCCCGGTCATGTGGATGAACACATCTTCCAACGTCGGATGCGAAACCGTCACGGAATCAATCTGATCCGGCAACGCCTGCATCAGCCGTGCGACAAGTTCCGCGCCCTTCGGATGCTCGAAGCGGACGCTCCCATTCACGATCGTTGACTCAAGTTCGAACTGCTGACTAATTTCGCCCGACAGCTTGTTGCTGTCCTGCGACGTGAGGATCACGACCACATCGCCGCCAATTTGCTGCTTCAAACCCCTTGGGGTTCCTTCAGCGACAAGGCTCCCCTTATCGAGGATCGCCAATCGATCGCACTTGTCAGCTTCTTCAAGTAGGTGCGTCGTCAGCAGCACAGTGATACCCTCATGCCGCCGCAGCAGTTGCAGGTATTCCCAGAAATCCAAACGCGCCCCGGGGTCAACGCCCGTGCTGGGCTCATCGAGCAACAGCAGCGCGGGGTTGTGGATCAATCCCTTCGCCAACTCGACGCGCCGCTTGAGTCCACCCGAGAGCGTGTCCACAACGTCATTGCGGCGATCTTCCAAGCCCAGGCGCCGCAGCAATGAGTCAATCCGCGCATCAAGCGCCGCGCCGCGCAAGCCGTACAGGTGCCCTTGATGAATCAAGTTCTCCAGCGCGGTCAGCCGACGGTCAAGGCTCTGGTTCTGGAACACGACGCCGATACTCTTCCTGACGTCGAGCGGTTGTTCTGATACGTCGAACCCCGCCACCTTCGCCGAGCCCGCATCTGGCGACAGCAGCGTCGAGAGGATCCGGAACAACGTCGTCTTGCCGCCGCCATTCGGCCCCAGCAGGCCAAAAATCTCTCCGCGCTCAACCGAGAAACTGATCTTATCGAGAGCCGTCCGGTCCCCATAATGGAAGACCAAATCGTTCACTTCAATCGCTGGAGCGGCTGACATATCTTCTATTCGCCACGTTAACACAGGGTCCGTAAATAGCCTCGGGCCCGAGACTCTCCGCAAGAACCCAGCATGAAGACTCAGAGCCGCGCCCGCAAGGGTGCGATGACCAACCACCACCGAGCGCACACTCCGCCAAGCCCCGCCGTAACAGAAGGGCCCCAAAAACGGGGGGCAGTCCCCGGCGAATAGCACCAGTCCTCCTTCAACCCACGCACCCCATCTGTGCGATCCTGAAACCTGCCCCGCATTACCTAGGCCGCGCCGTGCCGAAACGCCACACCATCATCTATCCGGGCTCCTTCGATCCACCCACCAACGGACACCTGGATCTCATCGAACGCGCCGCCGCCCTATTCGACGACGTCATCGTCGCCGTGCTCAGCCACGACCGTAAAGACCCGCTCTTCACCGTTGCCCAACGCGTAGAGATGCTCCAGACCGCCACCGCCGACATTCCAAACGTCCAAGCGGAAAGCTTCGAAGGCCTGCTCGTCGACTATGCCCGCGGTAAAGACGCCCGCCTCATCCTGCGCGGTATCCGCGCCGTGTCCGATTATGAGTATGAGCTGCAGATGGCGTTAATGAACCGCAAACTGTCGCCCGCCCTCGAGACGGTCTTCATGCTTCCGGCCGAAGCCTACAGCTACGTAAGTTCGCGCCTGGTGAAAGAGGTCTGGGGGCTCGGCGGCGACATCCACGAGCTCGTCCCCGAAATCGTAGAACAACGCCTCGCGCAAATGAGAGGGAAAGTTTAAGCAGCATGGAACTGACGAACAGAATTTCGAACATCAGCGAATCCGCCACCATGGCCGTAGCCGCCAAGGCCGCCAAGCTCAAAGCCGAAGGAGTTGACGTCGTAGCCTTCGGCGCCGGTGAGCCCGACTTCGCCACGCCCGACAACATCAAGCAGGCCGCCATCCGCGCCTTGGATGAAAACTTCACCAAGTACACCGCCGCCGGCGGCATCCCCGAGCTCAAGAAAGCCATCTGCGACTGGCATACGCAAAACTTCGGTTCCGCATACGCGCCCAACGAGTGCATCTCCTGCGTCGGCGCCAAGCACGTCATTTTCAACACCATGGCGGCTCTCATCGACGAGGGCGATGAAGTCATCCTGCCCGCCCCCTACTGGGTCACGTTCTACGACGTCGTCAAATACCACGGCGGCAAACCCGTCATCGTCGAAACCTCCGAGGACGAAGGTTTCCGCCTCTCGGCCAACGACATCGAGAAGGCCCTCACCGACCGCACCAAACTCGTCATCGTGAACTCGCCCAGCAACCCGAGCGGCGCCGTCGTGTCACCCGAGGAGTTCGAGAAGATCTACAGCCTCGTCGCCTCACGCGGCGCAATGCTCATGGCCGACGAATGCTACAGCCACTTCGTCTATGAAGGCGACCCGTTTTCGATCGCCTCGGTCAAGGGCTCGAAGCCGAACCTCGTCGTCGCCGGCTCGGTGTCAAAAACATTCGCTATGACCGGCTGGCGTCTCGGATACGCCCTAGCGCCCGCGCCGCTCATCTCGGCGATCAACAAGCTGCAGAGCCACTCGACATCCAACCCCACGTCGATCGTACAGAAAGCGGCCATCGAAGCCCTCACCGGCCCACAGGATTCCATCGGGCAGATGCTTGCCGAGTATCGTAAGCGTCGCGACTACGTCATACCCACGTTGCGCGCCATGCCCGGCGTACGCTGCGAGGAACCCGGCGGAGCCTTCTACGCCTATCCGAACATCGGTGCGTTCCTCGGCAAGAACGGCATCAACACACCGCTCGACTTCTCGGCCGCGCTGCTCGAACAAGCGCACGTCGCCGTCGTGCCCAGCGAAGCATTCGGAACCAGCGAGCACGTGCGGATCTCCTACGCCACTTCGATGCACGAGATCGAGCGCGGCCTCGAACGCATCCGCAAATTCCTCGCGGACAGGGCTTGACCGAACTCTATCCGCTACGGCTGCCGCCCTCATTTCGCGAACGCATCTGGGGCTCGCACGACCTTGCCCCCGTCTTCGGAAAACAGGACCGCAAGATCGGCGAAGCCTGGTATTCCTTCGACGAGAACACCATCGCCAATGGCCCGCTCGAAGGCCGCACGCTAGCTGACCTGATCGCCGAATACGGCCCAAAGCTCTTGGGCGAATCCGCTTCGAAGGACGGGCGTCCTGTCCCAGCGCCGCCCGGGGAGAATTGGGGACTGTCCCAAGCGCCTTCCTCGGAACCACAGTCGCAAGGCGAATCACAAAAGGCGCGAAGCGGACTGTCCCCATTTTTCCCCGGCCCTCCCTCCAAACCCAATTTCCCCATCCTTGCGAAACTCCTCTTCACCAACGACCGCCTCTCCGTCCAAGTCCACCCCAACGACGACTACGCCCGTGAGCACGAAGACAGCCCCGGCAAGACCGAGATGTGGTACGTTCTTGCCGCCAAGCCCGGCGCGAGCGTCGCGCTCGGTCTAACCAGAGTTCTCTCGAAAGACGATCTAAGGGAAGCGGCCATCACGGGCGAAATCGAACGCTACCTCAATTGGGTTGAGGTCGACGCGGGAGAAGCCTTCTTCATCCCCGCCGGCACCCTCCACGCCATCGGCCCCGGCCTGGTCCTCTGCGAGATTCAGCAGAACTCCGACATCACCTACCGCTTCTACGATTTCGGTCGCCTCGACACCCACGGCGAGCCCCGCGAGCTACACATCGAGAAAGCCGTAGCCGTCACCGAGCTGCAACCCCACCCGGGCCGGATCGAGCCCTTCCGTTTTCCCGACCAGGACTGGACCCGCGATCTATTCGTAGCCAGCCCCCATTTCGCCGCCGAGCACTGGGCCTGGGACAAGCCAATCAAATATCCAAACAAACCCAATCAAGCCGACCTCCTCATCTTTCTCCAAGGCGAAGGCAGCATCTCAGGCCACCCCTACACCCCCGGCGACGCCTACCTCCTCCCTGCCACCCTACACAACATCGAACTAACCCCAACCTCCCCCACCCAAGCCATCCGCGCCTACCTCCCAAGCCAATAAGCAACACAGCGGCGTTACCCATCACGGCCCCACCAAGCCAAGAACCCCCATAGAACCAGCCACTTCCCCACACCAACGCCGCCGAACGCACCCTCGTCGGGTTACACTCGACCAAGGCCCTCCTGTGTACACTCCGACAATCCAGCCCGGTGCCCCGAAGGGGCATCGGATAGTAGCCCAGGGCGATCAGCCCTGGGTAAGCCGACCAACAACACCGCAAGCCCCGCAGGGGCGCAGGAGAACAACGCAACGGGATCGCAACGCCGACACCCGCTGCGGGCCTCGCACTCCCGCGCATACCACCAAAACACAGATCAATCGAACGAAGCCAACCCCGCTCGCAAATCTCCCCACCTGCCAAAACCTGCCAAACTTCGACATTCCGGCCTCAACCGAACCGATCAAACAAACCCAACCCAACCCTTGGCGAGCTTTGCGGTACTTCGCGCCTTTGCGAGAAACGCCTTTCCCCATGTCCAACTCTTGGCCGATTGGTCCCCTTGCCAGGCACCTCGTCCAGGGCAGGAATCACGAGACACGAATCACGAAAGACGAATCACGTCCTAAGGAAGCTAGACTCGGCCGGTGCCGGGCACGGTCTTCAAAACCGCTGTTTGTCGTTCTGCGGCAAAGGTGGGTTCGACTCCCACTAGCTTCCGCCAATCCATGCAGGCACCCAGCTACAATCACGAAGCCATGAGATTGATCCTCAGCCTGCTCCTCCTCGCTTCCACCGCGGCCGGACAGCAGGGCCGCGAAATCTTCGCCCAACACTGCCAGTTCTGCCACCGCGACGGTACCGGTAGCGACCACGGACCGAACCTCGCCGACAACGCCCGTGTTCGCCGCCAGTCGGTCGATGAACTCGCGACCGTCATCCGCAACGGCTTCCCGAACGCGGGCATGCCGCCAACGAATCTCCCAGCGAATGAACTCGAAGCGGTCGCCACCTTTGTCCGCTCACTCAGCGCCTCGGCCATCGACGCCCAAGTCCCCGGCGACCGCGCAGCCGGTGAACGCTACTTCTTCGGACGCGGCGGTTGCGCCGGTTGCCACATGGTCTTCGGACGTGGCAAAGCCATCGGCCCCGACCTCTCAGGCCTCGGCGCCGAACAAACCCTAGAAGCCATCCGCCGTAGCGTGGAAGAGCCCTCCGGCGACATCAAGCCTGGCTACGAAGTCGTCAACCTGCGACTGAAGGACGGCGAAAGCCTTCGAGGCTTCGCGCGCAATCAAAGCCAATACAACATCCAACTCCAGGACTTCACCGGCCGCTTCCACCTGCTAGCTTCCGACGAATTCACCTTCGTCCACAAAGAGACCGAGTCCGCCATGCCCCAGGCGGCATGCAGCGAACAGGAATGCCGCGACCTCATCGCCTATCTCAGCTCCTTGGGCGGCGTAGATATCAAGTCCAAAGCCAATCCGTTCCCATCCGCCGGCGGCCCAACCTTCGACAATCTCATCAGCCCAAACGAAACCGATTGGCCCAGCTACCACGGTGTCCTCGGTGGCAACCGCCACAGCCAACTCGACCAGATCAACACCGACAACGTCAGCGACCTCACCCTCAAGTGGCTCTTTCCCATCGATCAATTTGTTGTGCAAGCAACACCTGTCGTCATCGACGGAGTCATGTTCGTTACCGGCCCCAATGAGGTCTTCGCGCTCGATGCCCGCGCCGGCCGCACCATCTGGCACTACCGGCGTCCACGCACTCCCGGTGTCCGCGGCTCATCCGCCCAAGGAACCAATCGCGGCGTCGCCGTGCTCGGCGACCGCGTCTTCACCGTCACTGACAACGGCCTGCTCATCGCGCTCCACCGCGTCACCGGCCAACTCCTGTGGGAGTCCGACATCCTCGAAGAGACCAACCGCACCAACTACGGCAGCACCTCCGCACCGCTCATCGTCAAAGACATGGTTATCGCCGGTGTCTCGGGCGGCGACATGGGCCTACGCGGTTTCCTTGATGCCTATCGCGCCGATACCGGTGAGCGCGTCTGGCGCTTCTACACCGTCCCCAAGCCCGGCGAACCGTTGTCGGAAACCTGGGAAGGCTCGGCCCTCGCCGAGCACGGCGGCGGCGGCGCGACCTGGATGACCGGCACCTACGACCCTGAGACCGACACCATCTTTTGGGGCACCGGCAACCCTTATCCGTCAATGAACGGCGACGACCGTGGCGGCGACAACCTCTACACCGATGCCGTACTGGCCCTCGAACCCGACACCGGCGACCTCAAGTGGTATTACCAGTTCACGCCCCATGACCTCTACGACTGGGACGGCGGCCAGACGCCCATGGTCATGAACATGCGCTATCGCGGCCAGGACCGCAAACTCCTCGTCAACGCCAACCGCAACGGTTTCCTCTACGTCTTCGACCGCACCGACGGCGAGTTGCTGCTTGCCGAGAAGTTCGTCGACCGCGTCACCTGGGCCGAGCGCATCGATGACAACGGCCGCCCCGTCGTCATCCCCGGCATGGAACCCATGCCGGGCGGCACGAAAGTTTGCCCCAACGTGCTCGGCGCAGCCAACTGGCCTTCCGTCGCATTCAACCCCGCCACGAATCTCTTCTACGTCAACGCCCGCGAAGCCTGCGGCATCTACTCAAAGCCGCCTCGCTGGAATCGCCGACCCATCCCGCTCGAGCCCGGCCAGATGTTTCTCCGGGCCATCGACCTCGAAACCGGCAAGCGCGTCTGGGAACTTCCGCAAATCGGTACCGCCGATAGTTGGGGCGGCCTGCTTTCGACCGCCGGAGGCATCGTCTTCTTCGGCGAGGACAGCGGCGCTTTCGGCGTCGCCGACGCCAAGACCGGCGAGAGCCTCTGGCACATCCAGACAAACTCGTCCTCGCAACTCGGCGACGGACATAGCTGGCGCGCCTCGCCGATGACCTACCTCGCCGGCGGCAAACAATTCGTCGCCATCGCCGCCGGACCGAATATCCTCGTCTTTGGTCTGCCTTAGAGAAGCCCGGTTGCCCGCTCGGGCACCACTACGAGAAAGACCTTATCACCTAGTACCAAAGGTCTAGTCCCAAATTGAGCCAATCGGTCCCTCGACCTTACCGAGAGCCCGGGTTACGTTGGAATCAACCTAGTACTAGTAACTGGGTAAGACATTCCGATGACGCCGTCCACAACATCAGGCTATCGACGTAGGACTCTGATTGCGGGCCTGCTGCTAGCCCTGTTTGCGGTGGTTTGCATACTGGCGGCCACCCAGACAGGCTTCCGGTCAATGCTGGTGTCGAGCATGGGTGGCCCCGTCGTTCTCTCGGTGTTCGTCGCGCTACTCGTCCTCGTAGCGGGCCTCGTCAGCCTTCGTGCCTCGGGCGGAGACCCGTCGCCATCTAACGTGGACTCCGTCTCATTGCTGCGCGAGTCGGCGCCGCCGGAAGAAGACCAAAAGCCGGCCACTCCCGCCACGCCTGCCGTGGAAACATCTCCCGCGCCCGTCAAACCTCGACCCGCGCTCCGCGACGAACGCCCCGTCCTCAAGCAGCTCCCTCTGCAATGGACGGACGAGTCCGGCGGAAACCAAACCAAGCTCGTCGATGTACTGAGCTATTCCGACAATGAGTTCTCGCTCACCGTGGAAGGGGAGTTTCGCAAGGGCCAGCCCGTCTGGATCGCTGATGACGACGTGCTTCGCCGCGGTGTCATCAAGTTCGTCGAAGAGGGTTTCGGCCCGCGCCGCATCGAGGTGCAACTCCTCGCACGGGAAAGGCGCAGCTCGGAACGCACCGAAGGAGCGGGCAAAGCACAGGTGCTTTGGTCCGACGATCGTCGAGGTGAGCAGAAGACCATGGTCACGATTTGCAACTTCTCGAGCGACGGATTCCAGGTGTGCTCGTCGAAACGCGTGCAACCCGGCCTATCCGTGCTCCTCAAGAGCGAGACTCTGCACTCCGCCGCCAAGGTCCTCTACTGCACACCGGACCCTGAAGGCTATCTCCTAGGGATGAAGTTCCTTGCCGGCGCCGATTTGGAAGCGCCGAAACCTAAGTGGACCGCATCGACAGAGTTGGAAATGGAAGTTCGTCCCGAGACCAAAACAGAGGGCGCTGATGCCGAGTGAACCTCGATGCGACCCGGGCCTCAGAAGCGGGTTCGCCATACGCATACGGCGGCCCAATCAAGTTTGCGGTGCTGTATCCCGCAAAGCAGCGGTGGTATTTGCCAACACCGAGGGGCGTGAAGCGGATTAGCTCCCCGCTTCGCGTCCCCCCACTTTGCGTCGTCTCCTCCGTTAAGCTCGATGCATGCGGCTTGTTCTAGCCTCGGCGTCGCCGCGCCGTCAAGAAATCTTGCGTACAGCGGGGATTCCTTGCGTCGTTCGTCCCGCCGATGTAGACGAAACCCCCATCGTCGGCGAGATCCCGGAAGCGTTCGTCCAGCGGCTCGCCGAAGCGAAGGCCCGGGCCGTGCGACAGGACGATGAACAGGTTCTGGGCGCCGATACGGTCGTCGTGGTTGATGAAGCTATCCTCGGCAAACCGGCTGATGCAAATGACGCGCAAAGAATGCTGAGATCGCTCTCAGGCCGTTCCCATCGAGTGCTGACGGGCATCTGCCTTATCAACGGCGACCAAGTACAGCGAGTCGTCGAAGAAACAACCGTCTACTTCCGCGAACTCGACCAACAAGAGATCGCCGACTACGTTGCGACCGGCGAGCCCATGGACAAGGCGGGTGCCTACGGCATCCAGGGCGCGGCATCGAAGTTCATCCACCGTGTCGAGGGCTGCTACTTCAACGTCGTTGGACTACCCATCAGCCGCGTCTACAGCTTCATTCGTTCAAGCTTGCGGTAGAGCGTCTTGCGCTCGATGTTTAGGATCCGCGCCGCCCGGGTCTTGTTGCCGTCGGTGGCCTTGAGAACCTTGCGAATCTGATCTTCTTCCGCATCCGCGAGCGACCGCACCGCTTTAGGACGTGGCTCCAAACCATCCAACGCTCCCCGCACCGCGTCGCCGTCCAGCTCGCCCGTCGGACTCAAGATCACAAGCCGCTCGAGCAAATGTTCGAGCTGGCGCACATTTCCCGGCCAGTCCGTCTCTTCAAGAGCCCGCAGACCACTCTGCGTTAGGTTGACGTCACGCTCATACGTACGCCGAAAGCGATCGAGAAAGTGCTGAGACAACGGCTGGATATCACTACGGCGTTCCCGCAGCGGGGGCAACCGAATCTGCACAACGTTCAACCGGAACCAAAGATCCTGGCGGAACTCGCCCTTCTCGACCATAGTGGGCAGATCGCGATTCGTCGCGGCGACCACGCGCACATCGAGCTTGCGGCTCTTCGATGATCCCAGCGGGCGAACTTCCTTCTCCTGCATGAAGCGCAACAGCTTGAGCTGAAAGCTGCCATCAACCTCAGCAATCTCATCGAGAAAAACCGTCCCGCCATTCGCCGATTCCAGCAGACCTGTCCGGTCACGCTCGGCTCCCGTGAACGCTCCCCGCAGACTGCCGAACAGCTCGCTCTCCATCAGCGTCGGCGCGATCGCCCCACAGTCGACGGCCTGAAACTGCTTGTCGGCACGCTGGCTATTCCGGTGGATCAGCCGCGCAACAAGCTCCTTGCCTGTACCCGACTCGCCTTCGATCAGCACCGGCACATCGGTCGGGGCCGCCCGCGAGATCGTCTTATAGACTTCCACCATCGGCGCTGAAAACCCGACCAACTCAGTCGGCGGAATCTCCGTGGCGTCAGCCGGCTTCTCGTGCTTCCCCGAAACCTGACGCTCCGCCTGGCGGACGGCATCGACCAGTCGGCTCACGTCAAAGGGCTTGGCGAGGTAGTCCAATGCCCCTCCCTCGGTGGCCTTCATCACGGTCTCCATCGTGCCCTGACCGGTAATCACAATCACGGCGCAGCCCGGGTTGTTCTCCTGAGCCTCCTTGAGCACGTCGAGGCCCGTCCTCTCATCGATATAAATGTCGGTGATAACGATCGGGTAGACGTCATTGGCAAGACGCGTAAGAGCTTCGCGCGTCGAGTTCACGCCCTCCACGTCGTAGCCCTCGGCTTCGAGGCCGGTCGAGAACGTCAGCAGTAACGACTCATCGTCCTCGACAAATAGAATGCGGGGTTTTTCGCTCATCGTTCCACTTCCACCACCGGTTGAACGGCCCGTGGCAAGGTGATGGTGAACTGTGAGCCCTCATCGATCCGGCTCTCGACCTCGATTGAACCGCCGTGTTGAATGACGATCTCCTCGACGAGCGCCAAGCCCAGTCCAGTTCCATTCTCACCCGACTCGCGGGCCTGCCGCGTGCGGTAGAAGCGCTGAAAGATGTTCTTCAGATCCACTTCGTCCATCCCATAACCCTTGTCGGCTACGGTAATACGCACGCTTTGGCTTTCACTTTCAGCGCGGACGGTAATCGTGGAATGTGCGGGCGAGTACTTAACAGCGTTGGAAAGCAGATTATAGCAAGCGTATTCGAGAAACTCGGCATCGCCGTGGACAGACGTAGCTTCGGCGATGAGTTGGATTTCGATGCCTTTGCGATCAGCCAAGGGCCGGGTGCGTTCGACGACGGCGTTGAGCACTTCATCAACCGAGATCGGCTTCGGACGCAGATCGATCTGCCCCGCCGCCAGCCGTTCGACGCTCAAGAACATCTCAACCATGCGGCCCAACCGAACGGATTCGCTGTGAATGCGGTCCGCGATCTCTTTGCGTTTCTCGTCGTTCAATTCATAGCGACTGATCAGTTCGCTCGACCCCTGGATCGTCGTCAACGGCGTCCGCATTTCGTGCGTAACGTAATGAACGGCCCGCTGGTAGCGGGTCTTTTCAGCCTCCGCTTGCTCCAGGTTTCCGCGAAGCCGCAGGTACAACCGCCCGCCGCTCGCCAGCGACGACAACCACGTCACAGCAGCGATGGGCGCAAACGGCAAAACCCAGTCTGCGCGAAACAAGACAAAGAGAAGCGCGTGGATTCCAGTGATGCACACAGCGGCAACAGCCAACGCGGTTCGTCCACGAAGGAAACGGAAAATGAGGACAAAGACCAGAGCCGCGCAGATGCAACTGAGCAACACGGCGGACGGGGAGACAGCCTTTAAGAACGATCCGCCGGCCAACGTCTCAAACGCATTCGCGTTGATCTCGACGCCCGTCATCGCCTGCCCGTACGAATACGGCGTCATCAGGAACTGATCCAACCCGCCCGCAATAACCACCCCCACGAAAACAACCCGGTCACGAACAATCGCCGCCCGGTCCGGGTCGGCGAGCACAGCTCCCAAAGAAAGGCGCTCGATCGGCTGAGACGGGTTGGCATAGCGGATCAAGATCGAACGCCCGTCGGAGTAGGGTGCGGGAATGAACAAGTCCCCAACCTGAAGCTGCTCTTCGGTTTCAACCACCGTGGCGTCCCCTTTGGTCAGCCGCAATGCCTCCAACGCCATCGCCCAGCGGCGCACCGAGCCCGACGCCTTGGCAAGCGCGAGCCGGCGGGATACACCGTCTTCGTCGGGATCAGCATGAACATGGGCCAAGGATGCGGCATGGTCGCGTAGCTCAGGTAGCGGCTCCAGCCAGGAGACCTCCTCGGTGCCCGTGAGGTGAGTTGCCAGGACGACGTTACCCAGCGACTCAATGGCGTCCGCCAGTTCTTGATTCGCACCCTCTTCACCGGGCTCGGCAAGAACAAGGTCGATGGCTACAGCGGCAGGTTTATGCTCCGCAATAATATCCAGCACCTGCGCAAGAGGCTCGCGCAGATTCCGCAATCCCCCGTGCGCCGCCAAAGTCTCATCGTCAAAAGCGAGGATCAGCGACCGAGAAGATTCGGGCGGCGGCGGATTGACGCGCAGGAGAAAGTCGTAGAGTGCGCGGTCGGCCTGTGCACCGAGCGCGCTCCAGCCAAGGGCCATCCCCACAACGAGACTGCCCAGCAGTACAACGAGGTCAACCCATCGCGAGCGCAGGATGCTCACGACTCAAAGTATATCGACGACGAAGGGGATACCGATAACACGAACGAACAGGCTAGGCCTGCGGCACCGGGGCCAGGGCGACCACGTCACCGGCGTCCAAGCCGGCTAGGATCACCGCTTCCGTGGCGCTCGTAAGACCGGTCTCGATCTCACGCGCAACAAAGCCTTCGCCGCGGCGAACCATAACGACAGAGCGGTCCTCGTCCTGCTGAATCGCCGACCTCGGGATAACCAGCGCATTCTCCTGCTCGGAGAGCAAGATATCCGCGCTGCCGGAAAGATCCGGAATCACACGCTCGTCCTCGGCGTCGATCGAAACTTCCACTGACACCATCTTGACGTAGGTGTCACGCCCGCTGCGCCAACGAAAACCGCTGCTCGAACTGCTGGCCATCGCGCTGATCGACGTGACCTTGCCGGGCAGAACGATATCAGGGTAAGCGTCCAACCGCACCTCGGCCTTTTGCCCCATGCGTACCAATTGGCTGTCGACTTGGTTGACCACACCGCTGACGACCATCGCGGAAAGATCAACGACTCGCATGAAGAACGTGCCCGGGTTCACCTGGTCACCCACCTGGATCTGCTCAGTCTGACCACCGCCCTTATAGAGCGATTCCATCACGACCAATCCACCGACCGGGCTATGCATCTTCATGCGTTCCAGGTCGATCATGTGGCGATCAATGTGAAGCTGATTCTTTTCTACCCCAATCTCAAGGCTGCGCAATTCGGCTGTGTGCACCTTCTCTTGGAGTTCCACTTCCTCGGAAAGCTGCGCCAGGGTGGCCACTGATTCTTCCACCAGCAACTTGAGTTTTTCAGCTTCAATCTCGGAGCGCACCTCCGACGTGCGGAGATCAAGTCTCGCCTTGTCAAGATCAGCCTGCGCGACACGAACACTTTGCTGCCCGGTCTCGGTGGTGATCATGATTTCGGCCCGGCGCTTCTCGACGGTCGACTTCGACTGTGTCAGCGTCGAGCGGACGTCGTCAATATGATCTTCAAGCCAACGATTCTCGAACTCAGCGACGACCATCCCAGCTTGGATGGTTTCACCCGCCGGAGCGAGTTCCATCAGCGTTTGCTGGCGACGGCCCTCACTGCCGCCTCGCATACGAGGCGCACGAATCGCGGCAAACCGCTTTGCGGCGATCGTGCCAGTCGTGCGGAGCGAGTACTGAAAGGCCTTGATCTCGGCCACCGCGGTCGGAATCGCTTGCATGTCCGCGCCCGAGCCAGAGTTGAAAAGCTGCTCGCGCTGCGACCAAACACCAAGTCCGATCGCTCCGAGCACGACGAAGACGATCCCGGTGAGAAACCGGTTCGGGCGTGACGCCGGTGGCTGTGGAGCGGTCGGCTCGAGCCGCGGCCCCTTAGGGTCGGGAAGGTCTTTCTGGGGTACAGAGGGGCTCACGCTGAACGAGCGTTGCCAGGGTAGGCTCGTGGATTCCATGTCGGTTCCTTAAACCAAATCAGCCAGCCTGAGTGTATCAAGAAAGCAGGGCGCACACGCCCTTAATCACAAGGCGGTTCCCGCCGAAGGGAAGTTACCCCCGGCTCGCCATGGATACCCGAACCGGCCACCCGCGCCGAGACGGAATGGGGCAACAGGCCCGGTGCTAAGATGGGAATCTTCGCCGTGGCTGGTACATTGGGCCGCGGCCTCGACTCGACGCCCGTACTCCGCCGGATTGGGAGCTATTGTCAGGCTCCAGCGAGTACCGTAACAATTCTGCCCCCGAAAGGTTCAACCAACCAAGGAGATACTCATGGCCTATACATTGCCCGACCTGCCCTATGCCTTTGACGCGCTGGAGCCCTTCATCGACGCCAAAACGATGGAAATCCATCACGACAAGCACCACAACGCCTATGTGACAAACGTCAACAAGGCGCTCGCTGACAACGCTGATCTCGCGTCGAAATCCATTGATGACCTCGTAACCAATCTCGACGCGGTGCCGGAAGGCATTCGCGGCGCCGTTCGCAACAACGGCGGCGGCCACGCCAATCACAGCCTTTTCTGGCAGGTGATGAAGAACGGCGGCGGCGGTGAGCCCGGCGGCGATCTTGGCGCGGCCATCAACGCGACCTTCGGTAGCTTCGACGATTTCAAGGGGAAGTTCTCCGCCGCCGGCGCGACGCGCTTCGGCAGCGGCTGGGCCTGGCTTTCGGTGGACAGCGGCGGAAACCTCGTCGTCGAATCGACCCCTAACCAGGACAACCCGTTGACCCACGGCAACACGCCCATTCTCGGCCTCGACGTCTGGGAACACGCCTACTATCTCAACTACCAGAACCGGCGGCCTGACTACATCGCGGCCTGGTGGAACGTCGTCAATTGGGACGCCGTCGCCGACCGCTACGCAGCCGCCAAGAGCTAACCGGGCGTCCTAACGCCCTCGCATTCACGACCAGGCGGCGGAAGCGCCGATGCTTCCGCCGCCGGTCCTATTACCCTCCCTTTTGACGACCAGCCGCCATGTCCGACTACACGTTCAAACTCGCCGTCTGTAACGAACTCTACGAAAAGACTGACTTCGCCGCTTCCTGCCGATCCTTGAAGAAGGCCGGCTGGCAAGGCATCGAAATCGCGCCGTTCACGCTGCAAACCGACGCCACGACCCTACCCGCCGAACGCCGCCGCGAGGTGCGCGACATCATCCAGTCCGAAGGACTTGAGTTCGTCGGACTCCATTGGTTGACGGTTGGGCCAAGCGGCCTCCACGTCACGACACCCGACGAGGCGATGCGCAAAAGTAGTTGGGATTTCGTACGACGTCTCGTCGATCTGTGCGCCGATCTACGCCAGGGCGATACAGGCGGCGTGATGGTCTTCGGTTCCCCGAAGCAACGCGAAACAACCGACGGCCTCTCGCCCGAACAGGCCACGGCGAACTTCGTCGAAGGTGTCCGTTCCGTCTCCGGGCATCTCGAAGATCGCGGTGTCACGCTACTCGTCGAAGCACTGCCCAGCGAGCAATGCAACGTCATCACATCACTCGATGAAGCTGTCGAGATCGTCGGTAAGGTCAACAGCCCGGGCGTTCGCAGCATGTTCGATAGCCACAACGCCATCGAAGAAACAGCGCCTCACGCCGACCTCGTCAAGAAACACTGGGACTTCATCCGTCACATCCACGTCAACGAGTTGGATGGTTCCTACGTGCGTCCCGACGGCGGATACGACTTCAAGCCGGTCCTGCAAATCGCGAAAGATCGCCAATTCGACGGTTGGGTCTCGATGGAAGTATTCGACTTCACCCCGGGCGCTGAAAAGATGGTCGACGAATCGATCGCCTATCTGCGCGACGAGATCGCTCAACTGAGTTGAGCCCAAGCCATGGCGGCTGCTGAACCAATCGTACAGGCCATCAAAGACGGCGACCCCGAGGCGGCCCGCGCTCTGGTTCAACAAGATCCTTCATTCGCCGCGGCCCGAGACGAAAACGGCGTCTCGGTCGTGATGCTGGCCGCTTACTATCGCCAAAGCGAGGTTCTGAGCGTTCTGCTCGCAGCGAACCCGCCCCTCGACCTATTCGAGGCTACGGCCTTAGGTAAGCGTGAGATAGCAGGCAAGCTGATCGACGACGACCCTTCATCTGTCGCCGGCCGTTCGCCCGACGGCTTTACGCCTCTCCACCTGGCATGCTTTTTCGGACAGCGGCTCTGTGCCCAGCTTCTGGTTCAGAAGGGAGCGGGTGTCAACGCGGCAGCTGAGAACCCGATGAAAGTAATGCCCATCCACAGCGCCGCCGCGGGACATCATCTCGACATCGTCAAACTGCTTCTCAAGCAGGGCGCGGACGCCAATGCTCAACAACAAGGTGGTTTTACTGCCTTGCACGCCGCCGCGATGAACGGAGATGAGCCAATGGTCGAGGCACTGTTGAAGGCCAGCGCCAATCCCCGACTCCCGGCCGACGACGGCAAGACTGCCGCCGACATGGCCCGCGAAAAGGGTCACGAATCCATAGCAGCTATCTTGGGATGAGGCGCACTTTCGATCCGATTTTCTAAAGCCCTCTCGACCCGTCACACAACCACTAGCCGAGCCGCGAACGCAGAGAGCGGTCCGACCTCCCGCGAGTCCGCCCCTAGAGGCACGCCTACAAATCCAACCCCTTCAAGTACTCACGGAACGCCCCACCGAGATCATCCCGCCCCAACGCGAATTCCACCGTAGCCTTCAGGAAGCCCAACTTATCGCCCGCGTCATAACGCCGTCCCTCAAAGCGGTAGGCATAAACAGGGCCCTCCTCCATCAGCAGCCGCAGCCCATCAGTAAGTTGCAGTTCGCCGCCGCTACCGGGTTCGATGCGGTCAAGACAACCGAAGATCTCCGGCGGCAGGACGTAGCGTCCGATGATCGCCAGGTTCGACGGCGCTTCACCAGCGGCGGGCTTCTCGACAAGATCCGTCACGCGAAAGAGCCGGTCATTCGTCCCGTTGAACTCAACCGGCTCAACCGCCGCCACACCATAGGCGGAGATCCGGTCGCTGGGAACTTCCATGACGGCAATCACAGCACCGTCGACTTTTTCATAGGCGTCTTTGAGCTGCCGCAAACACGGCGTCTCGCCATCAATCACGTCATCGGCCAAAACAACCGCAAACGGCTCCTCGGCCACCAACTCGCGCGCCACGGCAACGGCGTGCCCGAGCCCAAGCGCCTCCTTCTGGCGTATGTATGAGACGTGAATCAAGTCCGAAATATGACGGACCAACTCCAACTCGGTTTGCTTGTTCCGTTTCTTAAGCAGGTGCTCAAGCTCGAAGCTCACGTCGAAGTGGTCTTCAATCGCGCTCTTGCCGCGTCCCGTGACGATGATGATGTTGTCGATCCCCGAGGCGTGAGCTTCTTCGACACCATATTGGATAATCGGCTTGTCGACCAACGGCAGCATCTCTTTGGGCTGCGACTTGGTCGCGGGTAGAAAGCGGGTCCCGAGACCAGCGGCGGGGAAGACGGCTTTGCGAACATTCTTGGGCATCGCCCCTAGTGTCGCGCCAACCGGGTCCGGGTTTCAATCAGGGATACCCCTCAGCATCCCGAACTACTTGAAAACAGAAGGGGTTTATAGCGAGCCCGGTATAATAGGGTGTTCATGGGTGAATCGAGCATCTTCTGGCTACGTGTCACCCTGCTGCTCTATTCGCTCGGTCTCTGGCACGCCCTCGTAACCGTCATCAAACGCCGGCAGCGCCTGTTCAATCTGGCCTTGGGGGCCTTCTCGCTCGGAGCGGTATTTCATCTCGTCTCGATCGTCGATCAGGGCATGGCCCAGGGACGATTCCCGGTCCATACTCTGCACCAGATGGCGTCGCTGGTCGGATTCCTCGTCACCTGTACGTTTCTGGTCGCCTACTGGCGGTACAAGTATGAAAGCCTGGCCGTTTTCGTCTTCCCAACTGTATTCCTGCTGACGATGGTCGCCAGCCTGGGGACGGCGGTCGATCCGCCCGAAGGCTATAGCCTAGGCGGCTGGTGGCTGACTATGCACGTCGTTCTGGTGCTGTTGGGCTACGCCGCGCTGACACTAACGTTCGTTGCGGGCGTAATGTATCTCATTCAGGAAAAAGAGCTTAAGTCCAAGAGGCCAAGAGCCTTCTACTATCGGCTGCCGCCGCTGGGCGCTCTCGACGACCTCGCCTACCGCACCCTGGCCATCGGCTTTGTTCTGGTAACATTGGGGCTGATTTCTGGAAGTTTTTGGGCCTTCGTCGAGTGGGGCGCGAACTGGATCGTGGACCCCACCATCGCCCTGGCCTTCGTGACATGGGCCATCTATCTCGCAATGGTCTTCAGCCGGTTAGCGATCGGCTGGCGGGGCCGCAAAGCGGCCTACTTCTCGATCGTCGGTTTCTGCTCCGCCGCCTTGACCTGGATCGTCAATAGCGGCGTTCATTCCTTCATGCAGCCATGAGTGTCCTTCTGTTAGGTCTCAGCCATAAGACCGCGCCCGTCGAGGTACGCGAGCGCTTCGCCGTGGCGGAGACGGCGACGACTGAGCGACTGACGGCCCTCGCCGAGCGTCCCGGTGTTTCCGAAGCCCTCATCCTGTCGACCTGCAACCGCGTCGAACTCGTCGTCCGCTCGGAAGCGGGCTCCGACCCCACCGAAGAAATCCTAGCGTTCCTCGGCTCCGAACACCATCAACTCGTCGAAGAGGTCAAGCCGTACTTCTACCGCTACGTCGATCACGACGCGATCCGGCACCTATTCCGAGTCGCCAGCAGTTTGGACTCCATGGTGCTCGGCGAGCCGCAGATCCTCGGCCAAATGAAAGGTGCCTATTCAAGCGCCAAGCAGGCCGGCACCATTCGAGGCGAACTCGACTTCGTCCTCAATCACGCATTCCGCGTCGCGCGGCGTGTACGCAACGAGACAGGTATCGGCCAGATGGCGGTCTCGGTCAGCTATGTCGCCGTCGAGTTAGCGCGCAAGATTTTCGGCGATCTCGATGGCCGGTCCATCTTGATCATCGGCGCCGGCAAGATGTCCGAGCTCGCCGCCAAGCATCTCCGCCGCGCCGGGGGCGGAAAAGTCTACGTCACCAATCGAACCCACGAGCGCGCCGTCGAGATGGCTCGCGTATTTGACGGCGAGGCGGTCGAGTTCAGTCGGCTGTTGGAGTGGCTCACGCGCGTCGATATCGTGATCACGTCGACCGGCGCGCAGAACTTCATCCTCACCAAAGAGGCGGCCGAAGGGATGATCGCGGCCCGGCGGCAGCGGCCGATCTTTCTCGTCGACATCGCGGTTCCCCGTGACATCGATCCGGCCATCAATACAATCGACAACATTTTCGTTTACGACATCGACGACCTGCAGCACGTTGCCGACGCCAATCTCGAGCAACGCAAGGGCGAAGCCGAGAGAGCCGAAAAAATCGTTGAGGAAGAGCTCGACAAACTGATGCATCGCCTCAAGACGCATCAGGTCGCGCCAACGATTGTCTCCCTGCAAGGCGAGTTGGAACGACTGCGGCAATCCGAGGTTGAGCGCTACCGCTCGAAACTCGGTACACTCACACCGGAACAAGAGGAAGCCGTGGAAGCGTTGACGCGCAGCATGATCAAAAAGATCGCCCACCCCCCCATTTCTCAAATGAAACGTTTGGCAAGCCATCCCGACGGTCTCCACTTCGTCGAATTCGTGAAGCGCGCCTTCAACCTAAATAGATGAAACCCATCGTTATCGGAACTCGCGGGTCGCAACTCGCCATGTGGCAAGCCCAGTGGGTTGCCGACCAACTCGAAACCCTCGGCGTGTCGTCACGCATCAAGGTGATCAAAACCACCGGCGACAAGATGAGCGCCCGCGCCCTGGCGAAGTTAGTTGCCACGACCGGCGTGAAAGGTGTCTTCACCAAGGAAATCGATGAGGCGCTGATCGACAGCCGCATCGACATCGCGGTGCATAGTTTGAAAGACCTGCCCACCGAGTCGGACAAGCGGCTCTCCCTCGGAGCAATCCCCGAACGAGGAAACCCGCGCGACGCGATTGTCGGCGCCGAGCTCAAAGCGTTCGAGGAAGGAGCCCGCATCGGGACCGGTTCACTGCGGCGCGCTTCCCAGCTCCGGCGACTACGGCCCGACTTGAAAGTGGTGGATATCCGGGGCAACGTCGACACCCGGCTAAAGAAGCTCGACGACGGAGGCTACGACGGCCTCATCCTGGCCGCCGCCGGCCTGGAGCGCCTCGGGCTGGAAGAACGTATCGCCGAAGTCCTCGAACCCAATGCGATGTGCCCCGCCGTCGGACAGGGAGCCATTGGCATTCAACTTCGCGCGAACGACAAGACGATGCACGAGATCATCGCGCCGCTGGACCACGAGGAAACCCGCACGACCGTCACCGCCGAACGAACCCTGCTCGAAGCCCTCGGTGGCGGCTGCCAAGTCCCACTCGGCGGCTACGCCATGATCCAAGGCGAGCGCCTCCGCTTGTCCGCCATCGTTGTCGCCGAAGACGGCCGCCGCTCCTTCTCCCGCGTCGTCGAAGGCAGCCCATCAAACCCCGAAGCCCTAGGCCGCGAAACCGCCGAAAAACTCCTCTCCCTAGGAGCCGGCGAAATCATGGGCCTAGAGAAGCCCAAGAAAACCAAGAAATAAGCCCGCGCCCGCTAGTGCAGCAGAGACGTGTCCGTCACGAGCGGGGCGGAGGAGTCGGTGCGAACTGGAGTCGACCCTCCCAAGCAGTGGATTTGGTGCACAGTACCGCCGGAGCAACTGCGATCCGTGAGGAGTCCCGGTTTTAGCGTCATTTCCGGGACGTTCACACCATGACTCAGCACGCATGCACGTCAATCAGCCGCTACGAATCGGTTGGGCAGTTGATGTTTGGGTTAGAGAGCGAATGGGCGGGATGGTTCGCATTGTGAAGAAGCGGCGATGCACAGGCTGAACGGATCAGACGAACATCTCCGGGCTCACTTCCATTGTGATCTCAGAGATCTTGTCCGCCGGCATGCCAACTCGCCGTGCGTGTTCAAGAACTGCTTCCGGATTGGGTGCTTCGTATTCACAGTAGATCTTACCTTCTACTTCTGAGATGTAGCTCTTGACCCAGACCATGCCGGGCATCTGGTCAGCGACCTCGATCGACTTTCGAGACGCGGCTTCCTTTTCGGCGGCGGTCATGTCACGCAGATTCGGGACGTTACGTTCAATGATGTATCTAGGCATCTCGATGTCCTCGTACGGGTACTCGGAATAGTCGCGGCCTATTTTACCAGTTCGCGCACACGGAACATCGTAGTTCTAGAGTGACGCCGATTCGTCGAGGGCGCGGCTGGATTCCCACGAACCCGCGAGGAGCAGGCAAGACTCGTTGAGTTGCGTGATGTCGTCATGGATCGCAATGGCTGAAGCCTGCTCTAAGAGCCACCGCGCCTTGTCCTCTTGGCCACTCGCGTTGCGCGCCCGAGCCAGATGGTGCAACATCCAGGCTTCACCTTTCCTATCCTTCAACCTTCGACGGATTTCAGGTGATTTCTCATACAGCTGAATCGATAGCTCGTACTTCTCCTGGTCGTAGAGGATGTCGCCCAGGGCAGCCAAAGCGTATCCTTCCAGCACTAGGTTCTTGTTCTTTCTATGTTGTTCAAGTGCCGCTTCGAGAGTAGCTCGGGCTTCGGCTAGCCGACCTAGCTTGTGCAGGGTCGCGCCAATGCTGTTGAGCATCAACCCTGCGTGGATCACATCATTGAGATCCTCGCAGACTCGGAGGGCTTCCTGATAGTGAGCCAACGCACTTTCATACTCACCGCGTTTCCACTTGAGTATTCCTATCGCGTTGTGCAAGTGACTCTTTCGATTCCCATTTCTCAGAACGTCAGCGAGAGCAAGCGCCTCTCTATAAAAACGCAAGGGCACACCTGTAGGACGACCTTCCTCGTGGGTCAATCGGCCCAACGATTCAAGAGCTTCTAGCTCCCCAAGCCGGTCCTGCCTCCGTCGTCGCAGTGCCAGGACACCCTCCATGTCGCTGATTGCCTCAGACAAGTTCCCTTGCTGTTCAGTGCACCTCGCCGCCGCTTGCTGCATCGCGGCCTCACTCTCCAAATCTTCCATCCGAGAGTAAAGACTCTGCGCCTCCCGAAAGTGAGGCAAAGCCTCCCCATAACGATTCATCGCCAACAGGGTCACGCCAAGTGTGCGAAGTGCGCCGGCAAGGTCGTCAGACACCTTTGACTTCCGACCCCAGCCGACGGCGTCCTGGCTATGCTTCAGACATTCCTCTAGGTTCCCTTGTGCGGAGTGAATGTTGGCGATCGCAACAAGAATGAGTCCCGGCTTGCGGGCAGAGCCGAGGGACCTCTCATGTCGGTAGGGCGAATGGTCCAGGGCTTCTTGAAGGTAGGCCAGAGCCTGACTCAGTTCTCCCTTCTCTTTAAGGATCTCAGCGATCAAGTAGCTGGTGTTCGCCAGCTCATCACGCAAGTTGTGAGTTTCGACCAATTCAGCTGCTTCCTGCGCTGCCTTCAACGCGCGCCCATGTTCGCCTAGGGATTTCAGGAGCGTACTCAAGCTGAGAAGATCGTGAAGCAACACGCGAGGACCTTCGTGCTGCCGGTCTCTCGCAATCACCTCCTCGGCGAGCGCCAACGCTTGTTGCGGCTGGTCTCGCTGGTAGAACAGAAAACCCATGCTCCGCAGGACGCGCGATTCTAGATCGGTGGCCGAAACAGCACGACTAGTATCTAGGGCTTTCTGAAGCGCGGTCTCAGCAGCGTCAAACCGACCCCGCAAAGTGTGCAAGTCTCCTTGGCGAACGTACACGTCGGCTAGCCGGGCCGACTGTCCGCCCGGTTCCAGCAAAGAAACCAACTCTGCGACTAGCTCCTCCTGGCGATCTCTCCGACCGAGTGTCTCGCAAACGCGTTCCTGTTTTAGGAGAGCATAAACAAGAACTTCTTCACTCTGGTCCGTCTGAGAAGTCCTGCGTGCGGCGTGCTCCGCTATTTCCAGCATCGCCAAAGCCTCTGAGAACTGACTCATCGCCCAGCTCTTGTCTGTCGCTATCCGGGCGTAGCGAACCGTCTTTGCCCAGTTCCCCGCTGACTGAAAATGTAGGGTCAGACGCTCGGCGTGCTGGTCAACCGCGTCTGCACTCAGTGCTTCGATGGCTTCGCCGACCCCCTTGTGCAAAGCCCTTCGCTGATGCTGCAGAAGGCTATCGCGGACTACCTCTTGCACAAGAACGTGGTGAAACCTATACGTTGCTTCTGGAAGAATACTTATCTGGTGGATGTGGCCTGAAGTTCGCAGCGTGTCTAGAGACGCCGTCAACGAAACGTCGCTCTCGACGGCTTGACGAAGCACTCCGTGGCCAAACTCGTGCCCGATGACGGCGGCCACTCGCAAGATTCGCAGGTCAATCTCATTGAGCCTGTTCAGACGCGCTTGAATTACCGACCTTACCGTTTTGGGCAATTGCGCATCCGCCACACGAGCCGCCCAGCGCGCTCCGTTTTCAGCCAACGTGGCTGCCTCGTCTTGCAGCGTCCTGCAGAGCTCTTCAAGAAAGAATGGATTGCCACCGGTTCGACCGTAGAGAGACAACTTCAGGTCATCCGAGACCGGGCCGCTCGTTAGCAGGAACTTGACGATCTCATGACACTCATCGGCCCCTAGTGTAGTGTCTCATAAATAGCTTTACATATAGAGTAAGCTACCGTAACCTTGTCATATGGGACTGGCGGCGGAGGCTTTGGCGATCACATCTCGTGAGAGACTCGAGTTGGAGAGGTGGG
>Ga0302123_10000062_pt1 | contig 79976 bp, 57 predicted proteins | sample CB21_321_MG_FD_203109 | JGI IMG/M metagenome (GOLD analysis project Ga0302123, IMG submission 203109) | Marine microbial communities from Western Arctic Ocean, Canada - CB21_32.1 | ecosystem: Environmental > Aquatic > Marine > Oceanic | place: Canada: Western Arctic Ocean | collected 2017-09-28 | reverse complement strand
GCGTCAACAAACGCAGACCGAAGGTTCTGGCCCTGATGAAGAAACCACGACACCAACTCCAGGCCGAACTCGAAGCCGCCGCATGACGTAACCCCTTGCTACCAAACCAGCAGTGCCATTCGTGTCTGCAACATCCTTATGTGGCCGGCTCCTGCGATCGCGAAGAACTGAGAGTCGGGTGACGCGACGTTTGTGAAACCTGACTGGTAGGTGTCTCCGAAAGTGTTGAGATTCGCGACTTGCTTCCAGTCCGTTGTGGAGATGACTTTTCCACCCGTGATGAGATAATTGCCGTTACCCAAGTAGGCACAGTCGTCACCACCTATCTTGAGCGGTGCAACGAGTTTCCCAGTGGCAAGTTCCCAGACGTGGCCGCCCGCTCGATCACCGCTTGTGACCAGTCGCCCGTCGGGCGCCACCGCAATACTCATGACCTGAGCTCCTGGTTCCAATACGCGTTGTGGCTCACCGGTCTCCGCGTTCCACACTCGGACTGTGCCATCGTCTCCACCGCTTACGACGAACTGCCCGTTCGGGCTCCATGCAACCTCTCTGACTTGTCCATCATGGCCATCGTTTTTCCACACTGTGCGACCGGATGGAAGCTGAATAACCTTCATGCCACCGTCACTCGCAGTACTTCCGCTCACCAGGCGTGTTCCATCCGGGCTGACTGCTCCTAAGCCGCCAACTCGAACGGTGCCAAACATCCGACCTTTTGCGAAATCCCAGACTGCAATCTGGTTCAGATCGATTCCGGTAATCAACGTTCTACCGTCGGCGGATGACTGAAATCCCGTTGAAGTAACCATGGTTTTTAGGAGACGGCCGGTCGAGAGATCCCAGAAACGAACCGTCCGGTCCCAACCGCCACTTATGAGCGTCTTACCATCCGGATGAAACGCCATGGAATTGACGGCGTCCCAGTGTCGGAGCCGGCTGTCGCCGAGGATGGCGACGAGTTCCTTTGGGGCCTTGCGAGGGTCGCCACCGCCAGCGGCGGTTAGTTCGTAGCGGTCGATGTTTGAGCGGCGCAACTGGCCAGTCGCATTTGCAGCTTCAGCGGCAAGCTTTGCCTGCGACAGACGGTCGATCGAGTAGTCACTCTCCACCTTCAATTTCGGCAGCCGGACCGACAGCCAGGCAATGCCGTCTGGGGTGACGTCCTGACATCGCTTCACGTTCAGCTCGGTGATCGTAAGCAGTGCCACGAGGTTTCGCAGACCGGCATCCGTGACCTTCGTTCCCCCGATGTCGATCGTGTTTTGGACGCCAAGCCGCACGAGTTCCGGCATCGCCTTGTCGGTAATCGCCGTATCGGTCAGGTAGACCATGGTGACTTTCGATTCAGCGGCGGCGGCCAGTAAAGCGACGCCTCGGTCATCGAACGCGGTTCGACTTGCGTTGAAATAACCCAGTCGAGGCAGACTTGCGCCCGCCAGAAACTGTCCCGTGATCTGCTTCGATTCTTCCACGCGAACCGCATGGAGCTGCGGCTTTGCATCGAGGCCCAGAGATTTGAGCTGTGCGTCAGTCACGCTCGGGTCGTGGACGGAAAACCCTGTGATGTCGCTCAATGCGGCAAGCGATGTCCAGGTTTCGTTCGGGATGTTTTCAGCTGTTGCGTCACGCTCGAAGTTGAAGCCGGAAACCTGAAACGCCCCCGCCGGCAGTCGGCGCCGATCGTCAACGGTGTCCTTGAAGTCATCGATTCGGATATTGACCGAGCCGCCGAGTGTGATGACTCGTTCGGCCAGTTACCGGGCCAATTCATCCGTGGGGCGATCAACATTCGGCACGGTCGTCGGTTGTTTGTCGACGGCGCGTTCAAACGTGATGCAAATCGAATGGTCGTCATCGTCCGCCAGACGAAACTCGCGTGCGAAGAGCTTGAAGCCGGGCCTGGTGATTTCCAGCTCGCCGCTGTTCTTGTCGACGGTGATCGTCACCGGCTTGCCGTCACCCGGATCATTCAACGTGACCTTGCCGCCGTCGATCGTGATCTCGGCGTCAGCCAGCAGAGCCGGATCGCATTCCAGTGTCAGTGTGCCGCCGGATGTGCGTACGTTGAAGATGACTCCGGCTGCGTACAGTCCGGCGAAACCGGCGATCAGCAACAGCGCCGCGACTGTCAGCCAGCGATTGCGGTTTGCTGCGCCGGTGCTGGCCGGGGGAAATGACTCGGCAGCTTCTGCGGTCTGCGGTTTGCCTGCACCACGCTGGAAGGTCACCGTCCCTTCCAGTGATTCGTCGACAGACGTGCCTTCTGGCTCGTGGGTCTCTGCAGGCGGGGTGACCGGTGACGGAGGCGCGGATGACTCGGTGTCGATTGAGGCGAGCAACTCCAGCAGTTCGGTCATCGAAGCGAGTCGCTCGTCCGGCGACTTGGCCAGCATTTTCTGGAAGGCGGCATCCAGCGACTCCGGGACGTCAGGACGCAGCTGGCGGAGTGATGGGATCGGGGCTTTGTGATGAGCCAGCAGCCGTTGCATCGGAGTCGCGCCCGGGTAAACGCTCGAGCCCGTCAACAGGTAGTAGAGCGTGCAACCGAGGCTGTAGATGTCGGATCGCTCATCCGCCGAGCGGGCGTCTTCGCCCTGCTCGGGGGCCATGAAATCGATCGTGCCCATGACGTGGCCGGTGGTGGTCAGTTCCGGTCGCGTGACGTCACCAACCCGGCCGCCCTGGACTTGAGGGCGGGCCAGACCCATGTCCAGAATCCGGACGCGACCGCTGACATCGACCAGGATGTTCGACGGCTTAATGTCGCGATGAATGACGCCCTGCTCGTGCGCGTGCTGCAGTCCAAGAGCCGCCTGTCGCAGGCACTCGATTGACTCGCCCACCGGCAGCGGGCCGCGGCGTTTCACCAGTTCGGACAGGTTCTCGCCCTCGACCAGTTCCATGACGAGCAACTGACGTCCCGATTCCTCGCGAGCGTCCTGCACGCGCACGATGTGCGGATGATTCAGACTGGCCGCGACGCGGGCTTCCCGTTCGAATCGCTGGACCGCATCCGTATTGTCCAGCACGCTGGCGGACATCACCTTCAGCGCGACATCGGTATCGAGCCGTCTGTGACGGGCACGGTAGACCTTGCCCATGCCACCTTCGCCCAGTTCGTCCAGCAGCACGTAGTCTCCGAGCACCAGCGGCGTGTCGTTCTTCAGACCACACAGCACGCGGACCTGGAACGCCGTCAGTCGTTCCTGTCGGATCAGTGACTCGGCCAGCGCCCGCGCATCTGCGGAGCCCAGGTGTCTGCGTTCCTGATCGAGTTCGTCGTCGGCCATCAGACCACTGTCACTGAGCGCCGCGACGAAGTCCGCCAGTGTCGGGAGACTTGCTGGCAGCTCGGTGTCCTGTGAGTCCGTGTCCCGGGAATCCGCGTCCGGCACGCGACGCCGCGGCAGCGAGAGCGCGTCGTTACTGGCTTCGATCGACGAGTCCATCATCCAGCCCGTACCGCGGAGAGACTCGATCGCCTGGCGGACTTCGTTCATCAGCTCGGGAGACGCAGCGCACAAGTCTTCGATGGACGGCTCGACGCCGGTGGCAATCCATTGCTCTTCCCAGTCCACGACCAATTCTTCAACGCGTTCGTCGGTTTCGAGTGGTTCAGTCATGGCGAGGGCTCCAGAAAGAATTCCGTTCGTTGCCGCGTTCACAGGAGTGTGGTTGGTGTGGTGTTCCCACCGTCTGGCAACGGTGGCTACGGGAATTTCATTCCGTCGACGGGAAGTCATCGCACAGGGCATCGCGGATGAATCGCCGTGCCCGTTGAATTCTGCGGATGACGGTTCGTTTTGTAATGCCAAGGCATTCAGCGGCTTCTTCGTAAGTCGCGCCGCCATACCACACGGTTTCGAACACTCCACGTTCGTCAGCAGCAAGCTGCTCGACGGCCTCATGAAAACGCGCCCAGCATTCCAGCGTTTCCGGTTTGCCCTCCGTCGCAGCGATACCGGCGGTGACCCGTCCAACGGGCGCGGCCGAATCGCCGCTTTCGATGCCGACGTCTGAAACATGCCGCCCGGCCTCACCCTGAGGTCCGAAGTGATGCCGACACAGGTCCAGCAGCGACCGCCGAATCTGCGTCGCGGCAAGGCCGAAGAACTGCGCCGGCGTTTCCGGCCGGACATCTGCAAGTGATCGATAGAGCCGCAGCGTCGCGTTCTGAAACACATCGTTTGTCTCCTCCCATCGCCGAAGTCGGGGATAATTCCGGAGCATGCGGCGGGTGAGACTCAGCAGACGCTGGGCAGTCCGGGCGATCAATTCGTCGCGGGCCCGGTCGTCACCTTCCGCAGCCAGACTCAGCAATGCTTGAAGTTCAGATGTGTTGGAACGCGAATGACTCATTCAACCTCCGCACGGACAACATTTGCAGAACCTGAACGATAACCAGTCGCCACCGCACCGAAAATCAAGCACACCGGTCTCCTCAGCGGACGCGGCAGCGATGCGGTGACAGCAGAAAGCGAAAAGATTTCTTCGGGCACGTCACTGAAGAGATGCCTTTGAGAAACTCGTTCCGCTTTCGCAGGAACTGTTCGAGATGCCGGCGCATGGCCATCAGGTCGAGAGAGCGCCCCGGAAACCAGACCGGTGAGCCATGACGAGTCTCGCCCAATTGCGGCACAGGCAGGATCGGACTCAGGAAGCCCGAATGATGCTGCAGTTGCTCTACAGCACATTCACCGAAGGCCTCGAAACACCGGACCTGCAGGCAGCCCGGGAAACGCTCGACATGCTTGGCTGACAACAAGTCCTCGCAACGGGAACGCCTCACACGACGCAGACGCGACTGTGCGAAAACCCGGACACGCAAGTCCCGCTGATCGAAGCCGGCGGCTTCCATGACGTACCCGAGGAAGTCCACGACCCCGGGGCGCTGGCCGGAATTGCTTGTCGGAGAGCGCGAGCGGCATTGGCCGCTCTGGAAGTCAGCCGGGAAATCGGCGACGCAAGTGCAGGCTGCCGCCGGATGTGGCGGGAATCCTCGACCCCCTGGGAAGCAGCGGCGACGTGTGCGTGACCGTCTGGACAAACTGCGAAGTCGAGACCGCGTCTACGGCGTGGTGTTTGCAACAAGCCGCAGTGCCATCAACCAGTTTGACGCAACCAGGGGCGTGAAAAAGCTCAGCAACGTCAACGGCTGCCCCGGCTGACCATCTGCCGCATCGAATCTCACCGTCTGCTCAACACAGAATACCGGACCAGCAGACCCGACTCGCCGTCTGTTCAGCGTTCGCGGCTGCAATGCCCCTTGCACGTCGGCAGCCAGCCTGCCGCTGACGCGTTGACGACTCGCCGTCGTCCTCCGGCCTGGGCAGGTTCCTTACGTCCGAGATGTTCCACATCAACGCTCTGGAACGGCAGTCACGTCAAGCCTGTTGTTCCAGTTGTCGAACGCATCTCATAGAGAATGTTGACACCGTGAATGCCGTGTGTGAGCGAGCCGCAACCGGAAGACCTGTGGCTCGCTTTGTTTTACACTCGCGTCCGTCACCCACTCTGAAGGCGGAGAGCTGCATGAGTCGCATTCTGGCATGTCTGCTGTCGCTGGCAGGCGTCGGCATTCACTCTGAGACGTCAGGCAAGGACGTCCCGTGGTCTCGACACACGATCGACAACTCGTCGCGCGGTGCGGATGGCGTGCGCCTGTTGGACGTCAACGGCGACGGGCATCTGGATATTGCGACCGGATGGGAAGAAGGCGGCGTGATTCGGGCTTACCTGAATCCTGGACCGGAAAAGGCCGCGGCTGCGTGGCCGGCGGTGACCGTCGGAAACGTCAAATCTGCTGAGGACGCTGTCTTCGTAGACCTGGATGGCGACGGTGCCGTGGATGTGGTCAGTTCGTGCGAGGGCAAAACACGCGCCATGTTCGTTCACTGGGCACCGAGTGATCCTGATCAGTACCTCAACCCCGACGCATGGAAGACTGAAGAACTGGGCAGGGCCGGCCCGTGGGCGATGTGGATGTTCGCCATGCCACTCGACATCGACGGACAGAACGGCGTTGATCTCGTGGCGGGGAGTAAGAGCGGTTCCTTCGCCGCTATTGGCTGGCTGAAGAGCCCCGAGAACCCTCGGGATGTATCCCAGTGGAGGTTCAGCACCATGCGGCCTTCCGGCTGGATCATGTCCGTCATCGCACATGACGTGGACGGCGATGGCGACAGCGACGTTCTGTTCTCAGACCGCAAGGGCGATAATCGAGGCATCGGTTGGCTTGAGAACCCCGGACTCAAGGCCACACTCATCGGAGAGAACTGGCCCATCCACTTCATCGGTGCTGGTGATCGCGAGGTCATGTTTATCGACGTGCACAGTCCGATGCCGGGCGGCGTGGTCGAGGTTCTGGCGGCCGTGAAACCGAACGGCATCCTGCGTTTTCGTGGCGGAGACCGGAAGTCGCAGCAGGCCGATGTTCAGTCTGACCACTGGGTGATCTCGGAACTGAAACTGCCGGCAGATCGGATCGGAACGGCTAAGGCCGTGCGTCGCGCGGATATGGACCTTGATGGCCGCGACGATCTCGTCTTCTCGTGCGAACAGGCCCAGGGAAAGAAAAGCGGAGTTGTCTGGCTCACCATGGATGGCGATGGCAGCATTCAGGAGACTAACGGCACAACCTGGAAGCTGCGTGAATTGAGTGGTCCGACTGGCGTAAAATTCGACCTGCTGCAACTGGTCGATCTGGATGCCGACGGCGATCTGGACGTGATCACCTGCGAAGAACGGGCTAACCTGGGCGTGTTCTGGTACGAGAATCCGACGCAGTCACCCAAATAGCCATGCCGACAGAACAGGCCACATTTCTGAAGCGGCTCGAAGCATCCGGTTTGCTGACTGACAGCATCGTCGCTGCATGGCCCAGGCTGACCGGTCTCCAGTCCGCGGAAGATGCCGCTGACGAGCTCGTCCGCGACTCAATGCTCACCGGGTTCCAGTCCGAGGTGCTGCTGGGCGACGACTCAGTCCCACTGGTCATTGGCGATAACCTGACGAGCCGGAGGTGGGGCTGCCACTGCCCCGTTTTGCTTGCGCCGAGCTTTAATGGGTACGTAACTCCTGACGTGTAACAGTCAACTCCAGTCGTCAGAGAATCCTTGCTACGACGCGTGTCTCAAATCAGGCGATACAGGTTGAAAAGTCGTCACAGTCAGTAGAAGTGACAACTTCAGTATCGCCCTGCTCACATCTCCTCATTGAGTCTCATACCACGTCGTTTGAGGGAAAATCCTCCGTTCGCTGTGCCGTACATGGAAGACTTGTTTTCCCGCGTTCTTGACGTCCTGCGAACAGGTTGTGTCATGGCAAAACGTCCCGGAAAGAAACAGAAACCGGCCAAAAAGGCTCGCCGACAGCAGAACTTGCAGGCTGACGACAAGGCTTCGAAAACGACGTCATCAACGACCGCACCCTCCAGCAAGTCGAATGATCAAAGCAACGGCAACGAGTTGACAGCCTCCATTTTTACGCTGAGCTGGCTGCTCAGGAGATCTCCCCGCAGAGGTGCGCTGATCGTTGCGACTGTGCTGACCGGAGTCGGTCTGTTTCTTGCGATCGGCACAGGCGACCTCGCATTGGATCCGAATGCCACACCACCGAATCCCTGGTTCGCTCGGGAAATCAATCCCGACATGCGATTGCAGAGATTCAACGGTATTCGAGACGTCGAATTCTACGACGATCTCAATGGAGTCGTTGTTGGTTTCGAGGGGCTGTTTGCCACGACCATGGACGGCGGTCTGACGTGGGCAACGCCTCAAGAGGACTGGAGCGGCCTGATTCTCCGCCTCAAGAATGTCCAGTCCGAACAGGAAGCTCTCAAGCTGACGGCAGCCGGCCGTGCGACCATTCACAATGTTTCATACCAGACACCCACAGAGTCCGGCGAGCAGGAGTCAGGCGACAGGCTCGACTTCCAGTTCGAGGAAGTCGTGCTCACTGGTCCGCAATCAGGGTTCGTCCGTGCTGTACTTGTTCTGAGGCAGTCATTGCCTGCGGACGACACGGCCCCCGGCGAGATTCCTCCGCCGCCGAAGCCATTCCTTGGGAGTCTGGTTCTACCAATTGAAAATGGGCGATTGTTGGAACCGCCCTGGCTCGAGCAACTGTTGAATTTCACCCATTCGCTGCAAGGACGAGTCCAGAGACTCGTTGCGACAGGCCCTGATTCCTGGAAGGCCTGGGGATCATCTGGCCTTTGGTCGGTCGAGTGGGATGGAAAGAGCCTCACGCCGAAACAAGGCGGTTCAGCGCCGATGGCCGAAACACCGGTCGTGGCGATCCCAAACGGCTTTGTTGAGCTGACACGAGACAAACTTGTCATTCAAGTTGAGCAAAGTGCGGGATTAACGATTCCGCTGCCATCAAAAATTCACAGGACTCAGACAGGAGTGCGGTATGTCCAGGTTTCAGCCATTCCCGGACGTGCCGGGAACTCGCAGCATTTCGATCAGATTTGCATTGTCGCGCAGTGGTGGCCCGATTCATCCTCCGGTGGTTCAACCGGGTCGTTCTCCGGAATGCCGGAAGGTCGCCTTGCTGCGGAGTTTGACGATTGGCGTGCACCGGCGAGCCTGACCGCGCATCTGTCTCTGACCACGCAACTGTTTCTGACCCGCGACAATGGTGCATCGTGGCGCGTATTAAGTGCTTCTGGTCTGGACCTGGACAACATTGGTCGAATTACCGGGCTTCACTTTTTTTCCCCGACGTCAGGTTGTCTGACGACTCGAAATGGTGATCTGTTCCGGACAGTCGACCGCGGCGAGACCTGGTCTCAACTGAATGTCAGCGGCAGCGCATCCTTTGTTGCAATGACGGCTCAGCAGGTCCTCGGCGGCGCCAATCGAGCCTGGGCGGCTCGTGAAGATGGCACGATTATTCGGTCAGTAGATTCCGGTGCCACCTGGAAACATGTGACTTTGCCTGTCACGCCTCTGTGCGACGTACAGTTTTCAACATTCGCCCGAACAGGCATCGCAACGGGTCGTAACCGACAACTGCTCGTCACTCGAGACTCAGGGCGAAACTGGCAGCGTCACCAGCTCGATACTGGATGGTGGGCTGAGTCTGCTGCATTCGTCGATGACACCACAGCCGTGGTCGTCGGCAATGGGATTCTTCATCGGACGACAGACGGCGGTAATTCCTGGCTGAATCTGCAGCGGGATTCTGATTCAGGACTCTACCTGGACGTAGAGTTTCCGACTGCGGATACGGGAATCATCGTCGGGGCGGATGGGATTCTGAGAAGCACTGATCGCGGCGTGACCTGGGATAAGGTGAGTGTTCCCCGCGCGTGGTTGTACGGCGTCGATTCGGCCGATGACAGGCGAGTCGTCGCAGTCGGTGAAAATGGTCTGATCCTCTATTCGACCGACGGAGGCTCCAGTTGGCAGTCGGTCGGACCGACTCTGCCGGAAAGAGCGGTCCCTTCACGTCACCTGCGGGACGCGAAACTTCTTCCGTCTGGGGTTGGCTGGGCAGTTGGCGACCGCGGGTGGCTCGTGACGACTATGGACTTTGGGGAGACGTGGACTGAACAGAGTCTCCCGACTGCGGAAACGCTGCTGCGTGTAGATTTTCGAGACGCGCAGCATGGTTTCATAGTGGGGCATGCCGGGACTCTGCTGACCACCAATGACGGTGGTCGAGCCTGGTCTCAAAAAAGCCTACAGGTTAACGGCGAACGGATTGATGCTGCTCTGGCGACCGTCCACTTCGCTGATGAGCTGACCGGTTACATCTCCGGGCAGGACGAAACGCTGCTGAAGTCCGAAGACGGTGGCCTGACCTGGAAGCACGCCCGGCAGTACCAGCAACAAATTCCTCCGCTCAGCTATGTCTGCTTCGGTCTGGCGTGTCTGCTGATTGCTGTTTCACCAAAGCTGCCGGGGCCGTCTCCTGACTCTCTGAAACTTGGTGACGTCACGCCTCCGGAGGCCGAGGAACTCTGGAATCTCGGACGCTGCCTGTCCGACGGGCCCGTCGAAGACGCAGAGAACGACTTCCTGAATTTCGAACCTGTGGCCTATGGCCTGGCCGATTACATCGCTCATGAATCCACGGAACCTCCACTAACGGTCGCCATCACCGGTGAATGGGGAAGCGGTAAGAGTTCTCTGATGAATCTGCTGGCTGATCACGTGCGACGACGAAAACGTCCGGTTGTGGAATTCAATGCGTGGCACTTTCAGAACGAAGAGAACCTGCTGACGGCGTTGCTCGAATCGATTCGTCGCAAGGGCATTCCGAACTTCTGGTCGCTGGAAGGGCTGCGGTTTCGTCTTCGGCTGATTCGCGAACGTGTCCGTCGGCGCTGGACTGTGCTGGCAGTCCTGTGCTTCATGTGGACGACGTTCTTCATGTACCTCGAGCGCAACGTTGCTGACTGGCGGACAGAACCGGCGAAGAGCGTCAACCGGCTGGCCGACCGGGTCGACAACTGGTGGAGTCACGACGACGCCAGCCTGTACCGCGCGTTTCTGTCAGGCGCTATCGGATTGATCGGACTGGGCGGCGGTGGCGGAACTCTGCTGGTCGTCATCCGCACGCTGCGGGCCTTCGGCGTCAGTCCCGGCCGCCTGGGGCAGGAAGCCGGTAACGAAAGGGAAGCCGGTCGCCGGGTGCAGTTTCGTGAAGTATTTCAGTTGGAATTCAAAGACGTCTCACGGGCGTTGAAACCCAACGTCATGGTGATCTTCATTGACGACCTGGATCGTTGTCGCCCGGAGAACGTGATGACTGTTCTGCAGGCGGTAAATTTCCTGGCCTCCAGCGGTGAGTGCATCGTTGTGTTTGGAATGGCCATTCACCGCGTCCGTGAGGCCGTTGCTCTAGCCCGTTCGCGAGAACTGTCAGAAGCTGACGGCTCCGAGGTGGCCGAGGTAACTCCTCAGGAGTTTGCCGCCGATTACATGGAAAAACTTGTGCAGATCGAAGTGCCCGTTCCCAGATCGAGCGACGCTCAGACGAGCGCGTTCATCAGCCGCGTGATTGAGGGGCATGCATCAACGACAACCGAATTGACGGAGGACCGGGCTCTCCCGATGAGGTCCGCAATTCGTGAGGCGGAAGAACGGCGCGAACGCAAAACGCGGGAACGCAACGGGCGTATCACACGCTACGCCACGGCCACGTCTGCCGTTCTGCTGGGAATGTTGATCGCACCGTCGCTTCCCGCTCCTGACTTTCTGAATCTCTCTGATTCAACCATTGTCATTCGAGAACCGGATTCTGCTGAACTCGAACTGCCCGGCGAATCGGCCACTTTGCGACTGGCGCTTGCGAAGTCACCTCAACTGACAGGCATTCTGAAGGAATTCAACATTGAAGTTGAGAAGGCGCCGCCGTCTCAGGAGCCTCAGAAAACGCCTTCAGCTCCGCCGCTCCCCGAGCCGAAAGTCGCGGGGCCGACGGCCACTTTTTCCCCAGTGCCTGACGTCGCGATGGCATCGTCGATCGCGCCGCGGTCGGACGACGGCCACACCATAGGGCCGTGGGAAGTGACTCTGGCGGTACTATTGACGGTGCTGGCTGTCATCGTCGTGATGTCACAGGTTCGACTGATGCGGCCATTGCCGATCGTAAAGGACAGTGATGCATTCAAAGCAGCAACGCGAGAGTGGTTGTCACTGGTGTCCGCTGATGAGCGGAGACCGCGGTATCTGAAGCGATTTGTGAATCAGGTTCGCCTGCATGCGATGCTCAGTGGCGATGAACGCGATGAGAAGAACGACGAGTTTCTGGTCGGACTCAATGCGTTATACGTGGCAGACAGTTCGCTGGAAGAACTGGATGAAGACACGCAGGACTTCCGGAACGACTTGCAGGAAGAGATGACTCGTCTGCTGGCCAGCGTCTGGACGACTGTCGCCGATGAGAACACGGATATTGAGACGTCCACTCCAAAGGTTGGCACAATTGCTCATGGGCTGAAGCGACGGCATGCGGATATCGCGAGGTTCTGTCGTAAGTTGCCGCTTGACTACGTTTCGAGGGTGAAATGGCTGCGGAAGTCCGTACGAATGGGAAGCTCTTCTGCGGCCGCACCCGAGACTCGACCTGCCCGAAGGAGCCAACATGAGCCGTTTGACCAAGTCCCTGCTGACGCTGGCGTATTCGCCACCCAGTCCATCACTACGGCCTCGGACGCCCCGTGGACGCGGCGCACGATCGACAATTCGTCGCGCGGTGCGGATGATGGACGTTAATGATGACGGGCATTGGGACATCGCGACCGGCTGGGAGGAGTGCGGTGTCATTCGATCGTGCATCAAGCCCGGTCCAGAGAAAGTGGCCGATCGATCGCCGGGCGTGACTGTCAGAGAAGTCAAATCGCCCGAGGACGCCGTGTTCGTCGATCTGGATGCCGATGGTGATCTGGACGTGATCACCTGCGAAGAACGGGCTAACCTGGGCGTGTTCTGGTACGAGAATCCGACGCAGTCACCAAAATAGCCATGCCGACAGAACAGGCTACATTTCTGAAGCGGCTCGAAGCATCCGGTCTGCTGAACGACAGCATCGTCGCTGCCTGGCCCAGGCTGACCGGTCTCCAGTCCGCGGAAGATGCCGCTGATGAACTCGTCCGCGACTCGTTGCTTACCGAATTCCAGTCTGAAGTCCTGCTGGGCGACGACTCCATTCCACTGGTGATTGGCGATTACGTCGTGCAGGACATGATCGGCCAGGGAGGCATGGGAGTCGTGTTGAAGGCGCGGCATCAACGCATGCGGCGGGCGGTGGCCATCAAGTTTCTGCTCAAGTCCCAGGCTCCATCGAAATCGATCGAAAGACGATTCGAACGTGAGGTGCAAGCGGCCGCCCAACTCGACCATCCACACATCGTCACCGCGTACGACGCGGGCGTGCATACAGATGGCAGCTACTACCTGGTCATGCAATATGTCGAGGGGCAGGACCTGTCGTCTCTGGTAAAGAAGAGTGGACCGTTACCGGTGCCACTGGCAATTCACGCAATCGTTCAGGCTGCCGAAGGGCTCGGGTACGCGCACGAAAATGGAATCGTTCACCGCGACGTGAAACCCGGCAACCTGCTGCTCGACCACGTGGGCGTTGTACGCGTCCTCGACATGGGACTGGCACGCATCCGTGCAACTCCCGGCGAGGAAATTGGAGATGCTGGCCACGCGGATTTGACCAACACTGGCAGCGTGATGGGCACCATCGATTACATGGCTCCCGAACAGGCACTCGATGCCCGCACTGCCGACCATCGGGCCGACATCTACGGCCTCGGCTGCACTTTGTATTTCCTGCTGACGGGAAACCCTCCCTATCTGCGTGACACGATCATGCAACGACTGCTGGCGCACCGTGAGGATGAGATTCCCCGATTACGCGTGGTGCGTCCTCAAATACCGCAGGAACTGGACGATCTCGTCGCTCAAATGCTGGCCAAGAAACCGGCAGACCGCCACGTGTCGATGCGGCAACTGATCGTTGATGTCGGCCGACTGAATATCACGGCCACATCACCTGACATCATGGAGACACTCGACCAGCCGCTCAGCGATTCAGAAGGCTCGTCGATCGTGTTTGCCCCGGCTAACGAAGAGTTCCCCGCAGAGGAATCTGCCCGACCGTCCGACTCACCGCAGCCGGGCGTCGCGATGAAGCCAAAGTCATCGGCGCGACGTCGCCGCCGTGGGCAGGCAGAACTCGAACATCCGGTAACCGAGGAGTTCAATACGGCCGACACCGCACTGCGTGAGAAAGAGAAACGCCGACTACGCGAAGGCTCGCAACGACGGTCGACGGCGAAACGTCGCAAGAAAACGGCGAAACGGAAACGTAGCGAGAATCCGTCAAAGCAGGATCAACCGGTGCTGCCTTGGGCTCCAACATTGGATGAGGGCGTCCAGGCTGGTCCGAAACCTCGACGGTCACTCAAGCCCGTTCTGCTGTGGCTGTTCGCGTCGAGCTGGGGAGTTCCTCGGGTTTACTTCGCCGGCGCCGGACTCGCAGCAATCCTCTGTGTGATTCTGGCCGTGAGTCTCGGGCCGTCATCAACCAATACAGCGCAACTCGATCCGAACGCTGGCACGGCACAGCCTGGCGACGTGATCGCGCCAAATGCCGACGGCTCGGTAGCTCCACGTCCCGCTGTCGTCGTCGGCGACTTTGCATTGGACTTCGCCGCGGCCGGTGCAGTCGCTGAGGTCAACGGGTTTCGCCTGCACGGCGAGTCACCGTTGACGATCGAGGCTCGCATTACACCCAGAAGAATTGAAGCCGGTACGCGTGCAACCATCCTTCAATTCGCACAGGTCGCTCGACTGTATATCGATAGTAACGGTGGAACATGGACGTTGGGCTGTTCGTTGCAGAACGCTGCCGGCAGCACGGTCGAGGCCCTGTCGCGATCGGAACACGTCTTCGATACAGAGCATCATGTTGCGGCCGTATGGGATCTTCAGACATTGAAGATCTACGTTGATGGTCAGGACGAACGCGAGTCGCCGTCTCTGCCGGATCCGTTGTCGTCGCGCGAGGGCCAATTGCGAATCGGACTCGATTTCGACGATGAGATGGTTTTTCAGGGGCTGCTTGACGAGATTCGGATCTCGAATGCCATTCGCTACGACGCACAATTCACCGTGCCACGGCGGCATCGGTCCGACGAGTACACCGTGGCTCTGTTTCATTGCGACGAAGGCCGTGACAACAAGCTGATCGACAGTTCCGAAAACAAATCGAACGCCGCTGTCGACCTGGCCGAGTGGTTCTTGATCGAAGAAGCACCCGGAAACCAGGCAAAGCCTGTCACCCCTGTCGCTGTCAACGGCGACGGTCTCGAACTCCAGCCCGTGCGTGAGTTGAACTCGTCAGGTATCGACGGCTACTGCTGGCTGAATCCCAATGGGTTGACGATTTACTTCACGCGTGAAGGCATCCCTAAGAGTGGCATCTGGAAAGCCAGCCGCATCACGATCGCTCATCAATTCGGCGTGCCCGTATTTGAGACCCGGGCAAGGCACATCGCACTGTCCGGCGATGAGACCGTCGCCGTCGCCCTGATGGGGTATGAAAAACCAGCCGAACTGGCCGAATCCAGTCGTCGGGGATTTCGCCAGGCTCCGCTGGACAATTTTCAGGCGATCGTTCGGTTCGCCGGAAGTCGATCGGTTCAGTCGCCCTGGCTGTCAAGCAACGGTCTGACTCTCATCTTTCAACGGATCGATGAGCAGAATTCCTATCCCGGCGGGTCATCCCCCCGCAGTTCTCGCACGGAATTCGTCATTTCGAAAAGAGCCGGATTGGAAGCAGGCTGGTCATTTCCAGGGCGTCTGCCGTTCGGAACAACGCCGCAACTTACGAAGCCTTTGACGTGGCCAATGCTCACCGATGACGGATTGACGTTGCTGTTCTGCCACGGTGCAGGCTCGGACAGTGAGGTGATGATTGCCACTCGGCCCACAGACGATGCGCGTTTTCGAAATGTCCGCACGGTCAACATCGATGGAAAGCCGTTGGTGGGTCGGGCACCGCGCTACGTGGAATCGACCGGTGAGCTGTTCGTAACGCAGCTTCACGCAGGCTCAACAACCGACTGGGATCTGTTTGTGATCCGGGACTTCGAAATCGACAAGTACCGCTGAGCCCGGAAGCGTAGCGCGGCTGATTCAAAGGCCTGCGACTTCAAAGCCATCACGAGGCGTTCGTCTCAGGAGCTTGCTGGCGTCGTCATTGTTCGTGACACGCAGTTGCTTCGCGTCCCACATCAGCTTCTCGCCGGGGAATCGATTAGCCACCACACCCAGCAACAGAGCTTCCGTCAATCGACCGGCGTATCCAAAGTGAGCACTCGTCTTTGTCTTGCCCAGACACGCATCGACCCATTGGTGCCAATGGTCGAGCGGTTCGAGTTCCGGTCGCGGACTGTCCTTGAACTTCTCTTCGGGAAAGAGCTGTGGCTCGGCCACGTGCGGCAGCAGCATCGTTCCGCCCTCACCGACAAACAGTGATCCCTGCTTTGGCAACTCCAGTCCATCCGGCAGACCGAGGCCGTCTGTCGGAGGTGGTGCGTCTGCGCCGTCGTACCAGATCCAGCTCATGGAGTCGGTGGTGTATTTCGTTCCCGGGAATTCGTACTCGACGATGTTCTTCTCGGGATGACCGACACCGGTTGGATTGCGGCAGGTCGTCTTTGCCCACTTCGGGAATGTGAGTTCCAGAGCCCGATATGGCGTGTCAAAGATATGCACACCCATGTCGCCCAGCGTCCCTGTGCCGAAATCAACCTGCTTGCGCCAGTTCCGCGGGTGATAAACACCGGCCTTAAACTGACGCATGCCCGCCGTGCCGATCCACAAGTCCCAGTCGAGTTGTTCGGGGACATCATCGAAGTCTGTAAACGCGGGCCCGTCGTAGCCCCAGTTCTTGTGTGACCACGCGAGCACGCGGCTGACTTTGCCGATCACGCCGCTCTGGATCATCTGAGTTGCGCGGCGATACGGCATGCCGGAATGCCCCTGCACACCCATTTGTGTCGTCACGCCTTTCTTCTCGGACACGAGACGCATTTGTCGCGCCTCGAAGACTTCGTGTGTCAGCGGCTTCTGGCAGTAGACTGGCTTGCCATGGTTCATTGCGGTCAGAGCGGCGGGCGCATGCGTGTGGTCCGGCGTCGAAACGACCACGGCATCAATCGTGTCACCCAACTCTGTAATCATCTCTCGGTAGTCACTGAATGTGCGTGCGTCCGGAAACTTCTCGCTGGCTCCCTGCAACGTCTTCGCATCGACGTCACACATTGCCGCGACCTCAACAGCAGCGTGAGACGACACCGATCGCAAATCGGCTCCACCCATACCGCCCACACCGACATGCGCCGTGCGCAGCCGACTGTTGGGAGAGAACGCCTGCACGCTGGCCGGCAGAATGTTGAACGCCGCAAACGCGGCACTTGCACCCAGAAACTCGCGACGCTGCAGACGATGACTCATCTGAATCTCCCTGTGGATGTGCCTGAACTCGGATGCCCTCATGCGACGATAATGTGACCTGCGGATTCTCATGAATTCCGCCACCGTTCAGTAGTGTGCCGGCGCAAGACATTCTGGTGCGGCATGCAGACATTGAATGACGAGAGCGATTCACGCCATAATATTGTTCGAGTCCACGCCCCCGAAACGGTTTCTGCCGTCTTCCAGCAAACCGCCCCGCTGTCCCGCCGAGTTCAGGACCTGATTCATGTCGAACGAGACCGCTGTGTGCCCCGGCCCGCAATCGCGTCGCGGTTTTCTTCAGGCTGGATTCCTCGCCCTTGGCGGATTGAGCCTGGGAGATGTTCTCCGTCTGCGATCGGCCGCGAAGGAATCCGGCACGGACACGTCGATAATTCTGATCTGGCTGCAAGGTGGTCCCAGTCATATGGAGACCTACGATTTGAAGCCGGAAGCTCCGCTCGATTATCGCGGGGAAATGCAGCCAATTCGGACGGCCGTACCCGGTATGGATGTGTGCGAACTACTGCCACTGCACGCACGCGTTGCGGACAAGTTCACCATCATTCGCTCAATCTCGCACGGCTTCGCGAATCACGCGGGAGGTGCCGGCCGGTTCCTGTCCGGCCGTGATCCGCTGCGACCATTGGACCCGGTCGCTCAGTTCCCGACGATCGGCACCGTCGTGAATCGCATCAAGGAGTCGCGCGACGTCGGCATCCCAAACTACGTGGGCAATCAGAATCGGGTCTATGGCGGTGGCAGTTCGTATCTGGGCGAATCCGCTTTGCCCTTCGTCGTTGGTGGCGACCCGAACAGAGATGGTTTTTCCGTTCCGAATCTGACGATGTCCGGCAGCCTGAAAGACCGGCTGGACGATCGCGTGCGGCTGCTCAACTCGTTCGACGGCCTGAAACGCGACATCGATCGCAACGGCTCGCTGGCCGCCATGGACAAATTCAACGACAAGGCCCTTAGCCTGCTGACCAGCGACAAGGCAAAGCATGCGTTCGACATTTCGCAGGAAGACCCGAAGCTACGCGAGAAATACGGGCGTCATAAATGGGGACAACGTGCTCTTCTGGCACGGCGTCTGGTCGAAGCGGGCGTCACGTTTGTGACGATGCAGATGCAGAGTCCGGGCGTTCCTGGCGGCATCGGCAACTGGGACATTCACGCGGTCAATGGGCACCTCTACGAAGACGCGCACGCCCGGCTTCCGATCTTCGACCGTGCAATCGCGGCGCTGATTGAAGATCTCTACCAGCGAGGACTCGACCGCAAAGTGATGCTGGTTGTGACTGGCGAGTTCGGTCGCACACCGCGCATCAACCCACAGAAAGGGACACGTTCAGGAGTCATCCAGCCGGGCCGGGATCACTGGCCGGGATCGATGTCGGTTCTGGTCTCCGGCGGCGGCATGCCAATGGGACAGGTCATTGGTTCGACAACTGCAAACGGTGCCTACGCCAAAGACAACAAGCTGGAACCCAACGATCTGCTCGCGTCGATGTATCGATTCCTGGGCATCGACTATCACGCCTCGTTCATCGACCACACCGGTCGACCCATGCCGATCCTGCCGCACGGCCAGCCGATCGCCGAACTCAGCTAAGGAACGGGCCTCAAATAGGTTCACGATCTGGAATCCGCGAGACCTCTGAGCCGTAGGCGGATTTCTCCGAAATCCGCTGCCCTGGACCTGGCAAGACTGAGCGGCGGTCGATGTGCCGACAGGCTGCGATGTCGGCTGGTCCCGATTTCGGAGAAATCGGGCTACGGCTGAGCGAACTGGCTCTGCCAGGAATCCTTCAGCGACAGGTTCACGATCGACGGTTCCGGCCATTCACCGTTGAGCAGTGCGACGATGTTCTCCGCACATTCAACTCCCATGCCTTCCATCGAGCGTTCGTCGGTGCCGGCAACGTGCGGGCTCAGCACAACATTGTCGAATCGGAACAATGGATTGTTCGCGGCTGGTGGTTCCGGGTCGAACACATCCAGACCCGCTCCCTGCAGGTGACCTGACTCGAGCGCCTGGACCAGATCGGCTTCGACGACGAGCCCGCCGCGCGACGTGTTAATGAACACCGCGCCGTTCTTCATTTTCGCGAAGAACGTGCTGTCACACAGACCCCGAGTGTCATCATTCAGCGGGCAATGGACACTGACAAAGTCAGACCGAGCAAGTAATTCGTCCTGGCTGACCAGTTCGATTCCATGCTGCTCGACGAATTCCAGGTCAGGGTACAGCTCGTGAGCAATGACCGGCATTCCAAGAGCCACTCCGCGCACAGCCGTGCTGCGGCCGATGCGTCCGAGTCCGATCAGTCCCAGAGTCCGACCACGAATGGGCTTTGTCAGGCGACTCGTCCACTGACCGGATCGCACCAGACGATCGTTCTCGGCAACGTACTTGGAAACGCCCAGAATCAGAGCGAACGCCTGCTCGGCGACGGCTTCATGATTCGAGTACGGTGTGATCGTTACGACCTTGCCAAGCTCGGTGGCGACATTGACGTCAACGCGATCGTAACCGACTCCGCAACGGGCAATGACCTTCAGGTCCGGAAGCTGCGGGAGCACGCCCGCGTGCAGCCGTTCGCCACCAGCGATGACGGCGGCTGCTCCCGCCAGTTCGCGAACAGTGTCTGCATCAGAGCCGTTTCCGCGAGTCCATGTTTTCTCTGATGGATATCGAATTTCATGTCCCGCCTGCTCCAGCAGGTCAACGAACGGGCCTGGCTGATGCCAGAATGCTTCGGGGGACATGACAACAGTCGACATGGGCTGACCTCTCTCGCTGTGCTGAATTGCTCTGAGTCCGAAAGGAATCTACGGGCTCAACGTCCAGAGCATCGACGCAGAGAGTTCGCTTTTGCGTTCTGAAGCAGCATGGTGAACGCGTTTCGGGGATTCCCGTGACAGGACCCGTTCAACCAGGATCGCGTTGCTGCGCGAACGTCTTCAGGAATTTGGTCGCAAATTCCTCGTCGTCCTTAAGCGTGCGATTGTTCAATGCCAGTGCTTTCCGAATGCGGTTCACTGTTTGCAGCATGGGCGCTGTCAGTCGAGCGGCGATTTCCTCGGGTCCGTATTGCTCCAGCTCCTTCAGTGTGGCGACATTCAGAAACTCGAAAATCTGGCGAGCCTCGTAATCCTTGAGGAACATCTGCTCCAGCTTCGAATCGCCGGATACGCGAGCACGCCCAAGTTTTGGTTTTGCCGACGCGGCAACGCTTCGTGCGGCTTTCTTCTTCTTCGAGGTCGCGGCCTTTTTCCTGGCGACCTTCTTTCCGGACGCGGCCTTACGGCGAACCGACTTCTTTGCGGCCGTCTTTTTGACGGCAGCTTTTTTCTTCTTCGGAACGCTCTTCTTCTTACCGGCCTTTTTTTTCTTCGCTGCGACTTTCTTTTTCGCCATCAGAGCCACCTCCACTAGAGGTCTGCAGGCGTCTGGTCATTTCGCTTTCTTTGGCTTCCAGTTGACCCTCACGCCAATCGACTTAAGTGCCGCAATCTGCTCGTCACGCCGAGCTTCCTCAATCGGATTATCGTCGAGATAAAGTCTCCAGTACGGAGCAAACCGCTTGTCCCCTTCGGCATCCTTCTTCGCCATTTCAATCAACGGCCCGAAGTCCTTGATCTTGTTGCCCTGCAGAAATGTGAACCGCAGTTCCGTCAGTCCGGCCAGCGCTGAGATGTTCTCAATGCCATTTCCCTGCAAATCGAGGTTCGCCAGCCACCGCAACCCTGCGAGTGGTTTGACATCCGCAACCGCATTGCCGCCCAGATACAGAGACGAGAGCTTTGGCAAGTCCTTAAGCGGTTCGACCGACTTCACTTTGTTATCGCTCAGGTACAGAGCCGACAGCTTCTTGAGGTCTTTGAACGGAGCCAGGTCCGCGACCTCGTTCTCCTCAAGCTGTACGTACTGAAGTTTGACAAGAGCTGTCAGCGGTTTGGCGTCCTTCACGGCATTCTTCGACAGGTCGAGCGACTGCAGATTCGTCAGACCAGCCAACGGTGCAATGTCTTTGATCTCATTGCCGTGAAAATCGAGCAGTACCAGATTCGTGCACTTCTCAAGTCCGGTCAGGTCCTTGATTGCCTTCTTGCGTGCGACGACCTGGTAGACGTTTTTGAGATCATCCTCTTTGATCTCATCCTTGCCTTGTTTCTTCAGAACGGCCTGAACCGCTGCACGCAGTTGTTCGTCCGGAAAGATCTCGGCAGCGGAAACACGTGCCGTCAGCGAAACGACAAGTGCGAGAAGGAACAAACCTGTGCGGGGGGCAGGGGCAGGAAGCATTGAATTCGTCTCCGGTGAGGCGAAGAATTGGGGCGGGGGAATTCGAGGAAGGTATGTATGGGAGTTTATCGATGCGTTTCCAACAGGCACAGCGAACCGCTCTGCCAGAGCGGCGATCGTCTCAGCTCCACGCAGATCCGTTTGGAAACTCGAATTCGTCCAGCGATTCGGGCTTCATTGTAATGCTGTAGCCGGGTGCGGTCGGCGGCATGTAGTGACCGTTCTCCATGTGCACTGGATCGACCATGTGCTCGTGCAGGTGGTCCGAATACTCCGTCAGCCGGTCTACCAGCGAGGCGCTCACCGCGACGAAATCGAAGATCGCCAGGTGCTGGACGTATTCGCACAACCCGATACCGCCGGCATGTGGACAGACAGGAATTCCGAATTTCGCGGCCAGTAACAGGACGGCGAGCACTTCGTTCACGCCGCCGAGTCGGCAACTGTCGATCTGACAAATCTGCATCCCGTCGGCCTGCATGAGCTGCTTGAACATCACGCGATTCTGACACATCTCACCGGTCGCCACTTTGATCGGCGCGATCGCACGGGCGATAGACGCATGGCCAAGCACATCATCCGGGCTGGTGGGTTCTTCGATGAACCACGGCTTGAACTCTGCCAGTAGCCGCATATGGTCGATGGCCTGGCCGACGTCCCAGACCTGATTGGCATCCATCATCAATCGCCGGTCCCAGCCGATTTCCTCGCGGATGATGCGGCAACGGCGGATGTCATCGTCGATGTCGCGACCCACCTTGATTTTGAAGTGCGTCCAGCCACGCTCGCTGAGACTGCGGCACAGCGATCGCAGCTTGTCGTCGGGATAGCCCAGCCACCCGGCCGACGTCGTGTAGCTGGGAAATCCATCTTGCTCCATTTTCGCGATGCGAGCGTCTTTCGTGCACTCGTATTGACGGAGAAGATCAACGGCTTCGTCGGGCGTCAACGCATCTGTGATGTAACGGAAGTCGATGCAACCGACGAGCTGTTCCGGAGTCATGTCGACCAGCAGTCGCCAAAGCGGCTTTTTTTTAACTTTCGCATAGAGATCCCAAACGGCGTTTATGACTGCAGCCGTGGCCAGGTGAATCACTCCTTTTTCCGGTCCGACCCAGCGGAGCTGACTGTCTCCGGTGACATGTCTCCAGAACCCGGCCATGTCGCATGTGAAGGACTCCAGGGTCCGCCCGACAATCAGCGGGCGGAGCGCTTCCGCGCCGGCAACACACAGCTCGTTGCCTCGACCGATCGTGAATGTGATCCCATTTCCTTCCAGTCCGTCTGGGTGATCGGTGTGAAGCGTGACGTAGGCGGCCGAATAATCGGGGTCCGGATTCATGGCGTCCGAGCCGTCGAGATCCCTGGATGTCGGGAATCGAATGTCGCGTGCTGTGAGAGCGGTAATGGTTATCGGCATGAAGTTGTTCCGGGGGATGTTTGTCGTTGTCGCACGCTCGGGACGCGGTCTGGTGAATTGCAGCCGGGTTGGTGGCCTGACCGCATAAATGCGGTTACTACGAGCCCGGCCGCCGCGAAGCTTAAGTTGTCGGCATCAACATGTCAGTTTCGCGGGCCGTTGTGGTTGCCTATCATCGAACGGACGGGGCCGGGAACGTTGTTTGTGGCCCGTGACGACCGGCAACACTAGACAAAGACCTCAAGTCAATGATTCGACGGCTGACCATCACTGCAGTAATGCTGACGTCACTGACACTCGGTGTTTCGAGTTCTGTGTTGGCTCAGGATGCTCAGCCCGGCCCGGCCCCGAATGTCACCCGGCCAGGCGCCGCAGCACCGAATGTGACGTTCGGGCAGCGCACCTACTATCTTGAAATCTTCATGGTCGTTGTCCTGTTTGGCGGCGCACTGTTTGCCGTCTGCCGTTCGAGCGAGCGGCGGTAGCTGTCATGTCTGAGCCGCGACGCGTCGTGATCACCGGGATCGGCCTCGTCAGCCCGCTCGGTTGCGGACGCGAAATCACATGGCAACGTCTGATTAATGGCGAACGTGCGCCGCGGTGGATTACACCACAACTCGGGGAAGAGAGCCTGTGGCCCCAACAGTCTGCTGGAGCGCCGGCCATCGGCTCGTCGAATCTCTCTGAGCTGCTCGCAGCGCGCGGACGATCCGACATCATCCCGCTGACGGTCGAGCCAACAATTGCTCATGCAGTGACCGCTGCCATCGAAGCCGTGCACGACGCCGAGTTGGATGGTGAGCAGATCGATCCCCATCGTCTGGGCTGCGTAATCGGCACCAGCAAGGGCGGCGTACACAGCCTCATGCAGCTCAGCCGAACAACTGGAATTCACGCGACGAGTGCCGACTGGTGGTCGTTGGCGGCACCATCTGGACCGACGGCTGCGGTGGGATCTCTTTTCGGTGCGAAAGGAGCCTGGCTGAGCCCTGTCAGCGCCTGCGCCACGGGATTGTCGAGTCTGGTCCGTGGAGTGGAACTGATCCAAAGCGGCCAGTGCGACGTCGTGATCAGCGGCAGCTCGGACGCTTCACTGACGCCAGCAATCGTTGCGTCGTTTCGGCGACTGGGTGTGATGGCGCGGGGGTTCGATGATCCGGCCGCTGCAGTCCGCCCGTATGACCAGAATCGCAATGGCTTTCTGGTCGGTGAAGGTGCCGCCGTGTGCATCCTGGAATCAGCGACACATGCGGAATCTCGCGAGGCTTCAACCTACGCGGAATGGCTGTCCGGAGCGATGTGCTCTGATGCCGGCGGACTCACCCAGCTTGATCAACGGCCGGATGCTTTGGAGTGGCTGCTTCGGGAAGTGCTTCGTCGCGGCGAACTGTCCGGCAGCGACATCGATTACATCAGTCTGCATGGCACGGGCACACGCATGAATGACCGACTCGAAATGCTGGCACTGCGGTCCGTTCTTGGATCGACTGCCGAATCGGTCTCGGGGTCCAGCCTCAAAGGGGCGATCGGCCATCTTCTTGGCGCGGCAGGAAGCGTTGAGTTCGCCGCCATGTTGCTGGCTCTGCGCGACGGTCGGCTTCCACCCACCGCCAATCTGCACGACCCCGACAAGGAAGCCTGTCTGGACCTCGTGCCGTGCGAATCACGTGCGCGAGAAGTCCAGCATGCCATGAAGCTGTCGTTGGGGTTCGGCGGCCATCTGGTCGCCGCAGTCGTACGGAAAGGTACTCGACCGCGTTTACAGCCGTAGGCACCCAAAGCGGCAGAGCCGCAACCAAAAGTAGGACGGGCACTCTTGCCCGTCCATTGCCGGTGCCGGGACGGGCAGGAGTGCCCATCCTACGATGCGCGCGCACGGCGCGCATGCCTGACGACGGAAGACTCTAATCCTTATGCCACGCGGCTCATTTCACCGACTCCCTGTCGAAGCGAAGCAAGGAAGCCACTCTCTGCCTGTTCCAGGAACCGGCCGATCCCTTCGTCGACGAGTGGCATGCAGTCGCCAAGTAACGCGCAGGCCCTTTTGCTGCTAAGCGTGGTTTCGCCACACCCGAAGCCGGCCACCTTTCGCTTCAGAGTTGTCGACGACGGGAACTGCGGTGGTTCGAGTCCCGCCAGATCGGCCAGCCGCTCGGCAAACTGATACGGGTTGATGCGTTCGGCAGCTCCGATGTGCAGGAGCCCAGTCGTGCCGGTCGCGTGTGCCTGGACCAGTATGCGTGCGAAGTCGCTCGCCAGGATTGGCGCTGCGTGGCACAGGAATCCGTTCTCGCTGCGATCACCGGACTCGAGGGCCGTCAGCATCGATTCTGAGAATCCTGGCGCGTCCGCGTTCGGTGACCAGCCGAAGACGTTACATCGAACGATCAACGCGTCCGCATGAACCGACACGACTTCCGATTCGATCTGCCGCAGTCGTTCTGCCTGCGGAGTCTCACAGAAGTGCGTGTCGTCTTCTGCATGCGACATCCACGGACCGGTGAAGACGGCGTCCGAGGAAATCATCGTGAAGGCGATTCCGGACTCACTTGCGGCGGTCGCCCAGTCGATGGCCAGTGAATCGTCGATTGCATGCTGACTCGACTTGTCGCCGTCCCAGCTCGATCGAGCGGATGAACCGCAGAAGATGATGCGATCAGGTCTGACCGCCTGCAGGTGCTGCTGGATGCTGCCAGTGCCGCGGATGATACGACAGCCGTCAATCTGGATATCGGAGTTGTCCGTAACCCCAACGACAGTGGCGGAACTCTGCTGCGTCGCTGCGATGTTTGCTCCGACAACGCTCTCGACACCAACGATCAGAATCGTGTCCATGTTCGCCTCCCTGCGAATGATCGACATGTTTTTAGAGTCACCCGATTTCTTTGGGCGATTCGACAAGACGGCGAGTATACGCCTGCCTGCGAAAACGGGCCAAGACGAGGTTCGTGGCACGTTCGTAGTAGCCGCACTTGTGCGGCTTTCTGGTCACAGGTTCGCTTGTCGGGTCGTCACCGTTGCATGAAATCTGCAACCGCACGAACCGCATAAATGCGGTTACTACGAGCTCGTCTTCGCCGCCATTCGCATTCGGACAGCGTTAGACGGTTCGCCCTCCGGGCAGCTCACAACGAATCGTTGCTCGGCCCCATCGCAGAAACACAGCCCCCAATTCGAAGCCAGTCTTTTCGGCGAGACGCAATGAGGCTCGATTGCCGGCCTGAACGGTCAGGAAAATCCGCGACAGTTTCAGCCGATTGATGCCGTCATCCAGAACGGCTGCAGCGACTTCGGTTCCCAGTCCTCGCCCGTGGCAACGACGAGCCAGCCGCCAACCCATTTCGGTCCACTCGCCGTTCGGAACGAATCCGCAGAAACCGGCCAGTTCCCCGGTCTCGCGAAGCTCGACGGCCCACTGGCACAGACCGAGCCGAGCGAATGTCTCCTGATTCCCCGCGACGAATGCATCCGACCGCTCACGCGACCACGGTTCGCCATCCCCAACGAGGCGCATGACTTCAGCGTCGGAGCAGAGCTCGTGAAATGGCTCGCGATCGGCGTCGCGCCATTCGCGAACCAGTAGGCGGTCCGTTGTGAGGATCATTTCAAGAACAACTCGCTGAGGCTCGAGGCAGTGTCAGATTCTTTAAGCTTCGCGTTTGAGTCGCAGAAGTGGGCCAGTACAGGCTCTGGCGTCAGCCGGTCTGGTTGCGACACGACTAACTTAACGGCTGAGCCACGGAGATGAGTGCCGACCGCGGACTGCTGTTCCGGCCTTACCGCGAGAGCGGTACGGTCCGCGAGTCAAATGGACTTGATGGATCGAGAACGCCATGTCTGCACGTGCCGTATGGTTCACTGCCACTGCCGTCACGATTACTGGGTGCTCGCACCTGTATCAGGCTGAGGACGTTGACCAGTGGCAGGCGATCGGCACGATTCCCGCCCAACGTCTGCCCGTTGCGTCACTGGCGTTTTCGTCGGATGGCAAGAGGCTTCTCTCGACTCACGCAGGTCTCTTCGCGCACAACGAGCGGCCCCAGCTACTGTTTCATCCGGCTGGGGTCATGCGGATCTGGGATCTGCGGATGGATGGTTTTCTGTGGGCGTCCGAGATGCTGGCAGCCCGCTCGATTCGCGGGCTGAAATTTCATCAGATTCCGATGGAGCCTGGATCGTCGGAGGGCCGTGTCGTTGTGCAGGATGGCGACACGACGAGCATCGTGGCCTGCGATATGGCGAAGTTGGAATGGTCTACTGAACAGAGTAATGTGAGCATCGCCGATGTCTCGTCGGACGGCCGTTATCGGGCCGACCTGCGCAGCAGCGGCGATTACGATTCGGTTCGATTCACCGACTCGGAATCAGGAGCCTTCCACGACGCAGCCGCTGCGGGATCTCTCAGCTGGCCATGGGGATTCCTTGGGACGGCGTTCTACTGCGTCGAGGACGGGCATAACACAGACTTCCACGACCTGCGCATATGGGATGCGACTTCCGGCGAGTCGATTACATCTCTTCGGTTAGCGCACGATCCTTTCTACATCGCTCTCTCTCCCGGCGTCTCCGGCGGATTTCACGCCGCCTCAGCGGAATATGAGTCAGCGACATTCGAAGTCGTCCACGTCGGCATCCCGAAACATACGTTCGAGCTTACGGTTGAATCCGGCACGATTCACGGGCTGGCAATTTCACCTCAAGGTGACCTCGTGGCGGTCTGTGGCGAGGACGACATCAAAGACGCGGAAGTCGGCTTTGTTGAAATCCGGGACATCGACACCGGAACGCGGATCTCCCGCACGATCGATGATTCGTCATGGGGCATCACAGCGGTCGCATTTTCGCCAGACGGGAAACAACTTGCAGCAGGGACGGCAGCTGGCGAGATTCTGTTCCTCCAGCCACGGTCAACAACTCCAGGAAATCTTTGACCTGCTGAAGTCCCCGCAGCGACGGAGCCACTGGGCTCAAACTGGTCGACATGCAGGCTGAAGTTATTCGCCTTGTCGAGTTCCGTGCCGACATCGTGCAGCCGGTCAAGTGGCCCGCACCGGGCTGAAAAGGTCGCGAGCTGGCCGTTCGCAGGAAAGGGACGACGCGGGGCAGACTCCAGGCTCGACGCCGGAGTTGTGACTGACATTGTGCGTCCGGCTCGTGAATCGTTTCGGGAAGAGCTCATTGACTACGCCACACCGCACTCGTTGATCGACTACGAGCGGACAACCGTCATCAATGCAGACGAATTTCCGGATCTCGAACTGACGTCGAAGCGTGTACCGGTGGTGCTCGAAGAGATGGTCACGATCAATCGATTCGGCGACTTGAAGCACATCGATTCTGACCATCAGACGCAGGGCTACGATACCTGGAAGAGTCTGATGGAACGGCAGAAAACAGTGTGGCGCCGTCTGCGAATGACTGCGGAACCAACCGGCGGCACCGGCCGGCTGCTGGGTCCCGGCGAAGATGTAAAGCGATCGGTCGAGTCTCCTGGTCGGCCACGAGGCTCGGGAAAACGCAGCCTGGGTGGGGAAGGCCTTGATCCTTACGGTGGCGGCGATTGACTGTCAGCCACACCGTTCGGTGGCCTGGTCACCACCACACGGGTGGAACGGGTCGGCGTCGCGCCATTCGCGAACCAGCAGGCGGTCCGTTGTGAGAATCATTTCAAGAACAACTCGCTGAAGTTCGAGGCGGTGTCAGAGTCTTGAAGCTTCGGGTTTGAGTCACAGAAAGGGGTCCGCCCAGGCTCTGGCGTCAGCCGTGCCTGATTGCGACACGACTAACTTAACGGCTGAGTCACGGAGTTGAGGGCCGACCGCGGACTGCTGTTCCGACCTTGCCGCGAGCGCGTACGGTCCGCGCGGTAAATGGACTTGATGGATCGAGAACGCCATGTCTTCACGCGCTGAGTGGGTCACCGCCGCTTCCGTCACAATTACTGGGTGCTCGCACGTGTATCGGGCTAAGGACGTTGACGAGCGGCAGGCGAGCGGCACTATTCGTGAATCACTTCATCCGGATTCCGTGCCAGGTGGTGAGCCAGGGACGTCGTCTGATCCACCGCGTGCCGCACTGGAACCGCAGGGCAAAATCCAGCTTGCTGGCAGACGGCAGTTGCGTGCCTTAGCGTGCAGCCGGCGCGCTCCGGAGCGAGATGGCTCGCTGCCTTGTGCGTGATGACACGAACCAGACTGAGGAAGTACCCGTGAAAATCGTTCGCTTTCTGGATGATACCGGTTCCGTTGGCCTCGGCAGCCAGCAGGCTGACGGATCTGTCACTCGGATCCAGGGCGATCTCTTCGGCGATTACCAGGATACCGGGAAGGCTGCCACGGTCAGCAAGTTGCTGGCTCCGGTTGCACCGACGGACATCGTGTGCATCGGATTGAATTACCGGAAACATGCGGCAGAAGGAAACCAGCCGATTCCGGAATACCCGATTGTGTTCATGAAGACGAGCAGCACGCTCCAGCACCCTGGCGATCCAATCGTCCTGCCTCGTAAGCTCGCCAGCGACGCCGTGGACTACGAATGCGAACTGGTGGTCATCATTGGCAGGGAATGCCTCAACGCGACTCGCGAGAACGCTCTGGACTTTGTGCTGGGTTACACCTGCGGCAACGACGTCAGCGCCCGAGACTGGCAGTTGAAGAAGGGCGGCAGTCAGTGGTGCCGAGGCAAGACGTTTGCGACGTTCGCCCCGATGGGTCCCTGTCTGGTCACCGCCGACGAGATCCCCAATCCCAACTCATTGGGGATTCGGACGGTCCTCAACGGCGAAGTCATGCAGGACTGGAACACGGACGACATGATCTTTGACGTGCCGACGCTGATCGAGTTTCTCAGTGGCAGCACAGTGTTGTCTCCAGGCACGGCGATCTTTACGGGAACTCCACACGGAGTCGGCGGAGCACGTAAGCCGCCGGTGTTTCTGCAGGACGGCGACAGCTGCACGATCGAAATCGACGGAATCGGGGCACTGACGAATCCCGTTGTGGATGAAGCGTAAGACGAGTGACCACACGTCGCTCGCGATTGCAGGAATTGGCCACCATTCATCGGTTTCCAAAGGTCTGAAACATGCACTGTGTTCGCGTTCTGTGTTCTGCTGGGCTGCTTGCACTGATTTGCTCAGCGGCTGCTGCCGAAGAGCCCCTGCGTACGACGGCCGACCGCGACATTGATGTGCATCACATCAAACTGGATCTCTTTGTTGATCTGGAGCAGAAGAAAATCACCGGCACGGTGTGGCTCGATTTCACTCTATTGCGGCCAACATCGTTGATCACGCTTAATGCTGTTGATCACGAGACTTCTCTCGCCTATCTGTCGCCCGTTGACGCTGAAGGCAAGACGCCGGAAGACGGCAAGTTCAGAGCCGGACCGGACCTGCCCGTTTACAACACGGGAGAAAAACTGCAGATCGATCTCAAGCACCCTGTGCTCAAGAAGAAGGGAATCACGGTTCGCCCTGGTCAGAAATGGCGATTGGAGATTCCCTACTCGGTGCGTGAGCCTCGATCCGGGCTCTATTTCTTCGGACCAACTGATAAGGCCCCCGACACACCATGGATGGTATGGAGCCAGGGTGAACCGACCGCCAACCGCTACTGGTTTCCCTGTGTGGACAATCCAAACGAACGACAGACCACATCGCTGATCGCGCGTGTCGATCCTAAGTTCGAGGCGCTGTCGAATGGCCGGCTGGTCACACGCCGAAAGATCGGCGACCACGTCATGTTCCACTGGGCTCAGGAGAAGTCGCACGTTTCGTACCTGGTGACACTGGTCGTGGGTGAATTCGAAGTCACGCGGGAAGAATGGCGTGGCAAACCCGTTACGTATTACGTGCCGAAGAATCGTGCCGCGGACACGCAGCGGACGTTCGGACGCACGACCAGAATGCTCGACTTCTTCAGCGAACGGTTCGGGATTGAGTATCCGTGGGAGAAGTACGCTCAAGTGGTCGTGCACCAGTTCGTGTTTGGCGGGATGGAGAACACCAGCGCCACGACTCTTTACGGCCGCGCAATGCACGACGAGCGGGCCATACTGGACAGTACGCCCGACTGGCTGATCGCTCACGAACTTGGGCATCAGTGGTGGGGCGACCTGGTGACGTGCAAGGACTGGTCGCACCTGTGGCTCAACGAGGGATTCGCAACGTACTCCGAGATCCTATGGGACGAATACGCGCACGGTCGCGACGAACGCGACTGGCATCTGCTGCAGGACCTGCGTGCCGCTCGATCGGGGACGACACTCAGCCGGCCGGTTCTGGATCGGCGATATCGGCATCCCGGTTCGATGTTCGACAATCGCGTCTATCCGAAGGGCGCGTGGGTGTTACACATGCTCCGCAGCCGCCTGGGTGACGAAGACTTCTTCCGTGGGTTGCAGAGGTACGGCACGGTTTACGCCTACCAGTCAGCCGAGACCAGCGATCTGCGGCAGGTCTTTGAGCGGTTGTACGGCGTCTCACTGGAGCGGTTCTTTCATGACTGGACAGAGCGGCCAGGGCATCCGGAATTGCTGGTCGAAAGCGAGTATCTGCCCGCCGAACAGAAGATGAAGATTCACGTCAAGCAGACACAGAAGGGCGACCTGTTTCACATTCCCGTGCGAATCGCGTTTAGCGCCGGCGCAACAGCCGACGGCGCCGTGGTCGATCGTCTCATGACAGAACGGGAATTTATCGAGTACGTGCCGATGACGGAGAAGCCGAGTCTCGTACGCGTTGATCCCGACTTCACATTGCTGGCAAAGATCCGCGAAAAGAAGAACCCCGGGCTGTGGGAATCACAGCTTCTGGTGACCGACACCAACCCGGCACCGTCGGTCCCTGAGCGGGTTCGCGCAGTCGAACACTTCGCCGAAGTCCGCACCGACAAGAGTCGTGAGTTGCTGCAGAAGAGTCTGAATACGGACCCGTTCCATGCCGTGCGCACGGAAGCTGCGAAAGCGCTCGGCAAACTGAAGGGGAACATCGCACGCGACGCGCTGATTGACGGATTGACGCAGGAGCATCCGAAAGTTCGCCGAGCCTGTGCCAACGCTCTGGCGGCGTTTACGAACGACGAAAAAGTTATCGAAACGCTCACTAAGAAGTCAGACGAGGGTGATCGAAGTTACTTTGTCGAGTCGGCCTTGCTGACATCACTGGCGGAAGTGTCCAGCGAACCGCCGGTCAAACTGCTCAAGGCGGCGCTGGGCAAGGCATCACATCGGGAGACGATTCGAATCGCAGCACTGCGTGGTCTCGCCCGTTCGACCGACGACAGCGTGCTGGAGGTGCTATTCGAGTGGACTCAGCCAGACAAACCGCATGTGTGCCGACACGAGGCGATTCGCCGGTTGGTTGAGTACGTGAACCGCAACGAACTCTCCACGGCGGTGGCCGATCGGGTTGTCAGGCACTATCTCGACCTTATCGATCGCGACGGACCGCGCTTGCGGGGCAGTCTGGCCAGTGGTCTGGGGCAACTGGGTTCACGGGCTCGGGCGGCCGAATCGCGTCTTAAGCAGCTTGCCGAGTCTGATCCGTACGACTGGACGCGGGATACGGCCGGCAAGGCACTGGAGAAGATTCGGACCTCAGAGAGCGGCGATTCCGAGCTCGCACGTCTGCGGCGTGAGGTGGAAGATGCCCGGAAACAAAACCGTGAACTCGAACAGCGTCTAATTAAGCTGGAAGCGAAATGACTGGTTTCGAATCCGGACCGGTACTTGCGTGACGTACCTGCCGCATGTCAGGACAGAAGTCGCGGCAGCGTTCGTTGCTACAGATTCTCCTACCCATCCACGAACATGGATGCGTGGGATTGTGGAAATCCGCAGATCTGCCAAAGAATGGGGCAGACTCACGCAGACAGAACTGGTCGTTTCCGCATAATGCCCGCGCAGCCGGCCGTTGTTGCCGCCTTAAGCGTTGGCCCGCGCGTGAAGTGGCATTGGCCGGCTGCATTTCATTCCACAACATCCGAAAAGGCCCGGTCTGGATCAGACCGGGCCTTTCTGTGTTTCGTGTCTGGTACACCGACAATCGTCAATTGACGCAGTCCATTAACGGCATTCACTTTGTGCAGGCCAACGTGTGCGCCGTACGTGCTGGCGTCGAGCCTAAGCTACGCTTATTCATCAGAACATGTTGCAGTTGAGTCAAGTTTGCCGAGCGATGGTTCATGAACAGAAGGTCGCGAAGAGCTCCATCGTTCAGTCGTCTTCGCGACCTTTGCGTTCTTCTGTTCAAACGGTCTGAGGCGGAGCCTCGTTAGGCCCTTCGAACCCGTGATCGACCAACATGTTGTCGCTGGAGTTTCGCAATGAATATCGAATATCGAACAAGGAATTTCGAATGATGAAGTGCTTCACTTCGGACTTCGACATTCCTTGTTCGATATTCGTGCCGCCAGGCATTGGCTTCCGAGTGCGTCTCAGAAGCCGCATAGATTCTTCAGTCGTCATGCATGCACGCCGTGCGCGCTTTCGAATCTCACGCAAAGGCGCGAAGACGCAAAGGCCGGAATTGAACTTTACGTCTTCGCGCCTTTGCGTGAGTCTTTGTTTGGTTGCGGTTTTGCCGCTGTAGGCCCATCGATCCTGGGATCGACCAACATGTTGTCGCTGGCGTTTCGCAATGAATATCAGCCGCTGGGCGTTAGCCACGGTTCGCGGAACCGGACGCTAACGCGTGCCGGCTGATTGGTTCCGGCTCGTCCGGGTTATGGACGGCAGCGAAATTAATCGTACAGCCAGTCAGCCGCGATAGCGGCAACAGCACATAGCCCCTGGCGTGAGCCAGGGGTCGAAGGAACACGCAACAAACGGAGCCGCGGCGGCAGCAACCTCGTAATTTAAGTCTGCTGCAGCCGCTGCTGACCGATCTTCCAGTTGATTCGGCAGCACGGAATGTTGCAGAAGGACTGCAGAAGCGGATCGAGCTTCTGCGTGAAGCGGTGAGTGAAGCGGCAGAAGGTCAGTAGTTCAGACGCGATTCCAATGCGAAACCAATGCCGGCTTGAGCCGGTCCAACCCGATGGAGGGATCCAAATGCCGGATGCACGAAACAAATTGATGGGCGTTGCCATTGCTACGCTGCTACTGGCTGGATGCCACCTGGCGACGGCGTGTGCTCAGTCGACGGAATTCCCCGGTCCGGAGCTGCGGACAGGGACACCGCTGACTGCCACCGGTGTCAACAGCGACGCTGGACTCACGGGGATCGTCCAGGTTGGCGCGGCAGATGAACAACCCGGCAGGATTCTGCCTCGCGACTGGCGCATCTGCGAAACAACGCTTGTTCCAGCAGTCTCCCCGGATCACAGGCTGAAAGACCAGATCGTCGACGTCTATGGGATGATCAAAGGCGGCCACGTCGAACGGGTCGGCGAGGCAATCGTTCTCGATATCAGGTTTCTTGAAGGGGGCGCGATTACACGAATGGCCGCGCCACTGGAAACCGTCGAGCGACTTCTTGATGTGGAACGAGGTCTTGGTGAGGATCCAAGAGGCGTCTATCTGCGGTTGATTCCGCACGTCGCCCAGACGCTCCCACGATCCACAACGGCTTCGTCCCCGCCAATCCGACGGGCCGGCCACCAGCAGGCCCCAACGCGGCTGACCGCAGTCGATGAGCGGCCGAATACCGTCGAAGTCGTTGAAAACTGCCTTAAGGTCATTGATCTGAACTGGCCTGCATCGGGTGTCGATTTTGATCCCGAGTTTCTCGATGCCGAAATCATTGTCGAGGGCATCAAACCACCGGCCGTGTGCGGGATCGCCATCGGAGCTCTCAAGCCGGGGGTCACATCCCTCACAGTGTACGACGAAGGCAGTCGATTAGAGCGTATCGACGTTTTCGTGGCCGGCGACGCGCGACACCTGCAGCACATTCTTGATATCCGTTTTCCGACGGCACAGGTGCATGTCAGCAAGATACAGGACGCCGCCGTGCTGACTGGAACAGTGCGCGAACCCGAGATCATTAATCAGATCATCGAGATCGCAGAGCAGTTTTATCCGATGGTATTGAACCACATGCGCGTCGGAGGAGTCGCACTGCCGCCTTCGGACTTTGTGCGAGTTGTACCGGACACGGCCGGAGACTCGGCGCCGGCCGCTTCTTCGACCGACCTGCAACAGATACTCAACGAAGTTCGATCACTGCGAGCCGTCATTCGCGAGTTGAAAGAGGACGTCGCCGAGTTGCGGAGCGCTCTGGAAGAGCGTGATCAGCAGATCGGGCGTCGAGTGACGATCAAGAAACCTGGTCCGCCACCGTTGCGCGCTGCGTGGCCCGTCCCACACACCGTCCAGCAGGTAGGAAACGACAAACCGCGAGTGAACGAGGCCATTGACAATACGCAGCAGGGTCAAGGGTCCATCGAACTGAAAGCTGGTTCCTCCCGCCAGATCACAATGCACGTGGGTCGCTCGGAAACAGTCGCAGTTCCGCAAAGTGACGGCCGCATAGTCCGTGTCGATGGATTCGATTCGGAGATTATCAAGGTACAGGCACTTTCACCGCAGATGCTCAGATTGATCCCGTTGAAAGCAGGCCACACCGGGTTGACACTGGAAACGGATGGAGGCACAGCCCGGATAGAACTCGAGTTCGTTGTTCAACCTCCGCGTCCGATTCCATACCCCGTGAAGAAAAGTCACCCCGAGGACGCCTGGCCGATCACCGTTGCGGTGGGACATCAGCGTCTTATGAATCAGGAATCGCCGATCACCCGCATTGCGATCGCCGATTCAAAGACGCTGGAAATGGTTCAGTTCACACCGACGAAGCTTGGCCTGATCGGCCTGAAACCGGGATCGACGAGCCTGACAATCTGGACTGACGATGAATCGGAGCCGCAGATCTATGTCGTCCGCGTGCTTGACCCGGATTCCATCAAGACGTCGTTGCGTAGCCGGAAGGAGCCGCCAAAAGGGATGCACATACAGGAGCTTCCGGGAACGCAAATCAGCCTGACCGAGATGGACATTGAACGAAGTCTGAAACAGAGGATCTCGCTCCATTTCGAGGTCACGCCTCTCCGGGACGTGCTGGAACACGTGCAAGAGGCTGCAGGCGTCAATCTTGTGCTTGATCTTCCGTCCCTTGAAGAAGAGGGCGTGTCCGAAAAAACACCGGTCACGATCGACGTATATGGCATAAGGATTGAGTCGGCACTGAGTCTTATGCTTGAGCCGATGCACCTTGGCTGGCAGATTCGCGACGAAGCTCTCGTGATCAGGTCGCAACAGGCCCTGAAAGGGCCTCCGGTCACGGTCAGTTATCCTGTGGACGGTCTATTGCTTTGGGGCGAGACGGTTGAAGAGGGTCTGGAGAGATTACGAACGATTATCGAGGAATCCGTTGCGGCCGAGTCCTGGTCGGAAGTTGGTGGGCAAGGCGTGGTGCGAGGGCACTCGGCGACCCGATCGCTTGTCATTCGGCAGACGCCGGATGTCCAAAAGGAAATAGATGGCCTGCTCGATCAACTCAAGAGTTTGCGCAATCAGAAAGCGACCGACGGACTCATCGAAGAGTGACGTTCGAGCCTCTTTCGTACCCTTGATCGCGACGATAGCATGAGCCTTGGTTTTGTTCACCAGGGCACACAGCATGCCACGTAAGCGTTCACGGATGGGTTTCCCGGTCCTGGTGCGTGAGCTGAAAGAGCTCTCGGCGCGCGGGCGGATGTTTGTCCTGCGCACCGTCTTTGCCACTATATTTCTGGGCTTCGTCTTCTGGCGGACCACCGAGCGACTCGGCTGGTCGCTGACGATCAGCTCAACATCCGGTCTGGGTAGCGGCGCCGGTGTCTTTCACGAGCTGACCATGTGGCTGGTCGTGGCCGTATGCATTCTGATGCCGGTCATCACAGCCGGAGCGATCGTTGATGAAAAGGACCGGGACACACTTACAACGCTGCTGACGACTCAGATCAGTCCCTTCCGGATCGTCGTCGAGAAGTTGCTGAGTCGCGTGTGGGTCATGATCACGCTGCTGCTGATCTCGATGCCTCTGCTGGCTTTCGGCTACTCGCTGGGAGGCGTCGATACACGACAGCTCGCGGCCACCATCACTGCCCTGGGCGTCCTGATCGTGACGCTCGGATCGGTGTGCATGTACTGGTCAGTGAAGCGCAACTCGGTGGTCTCCGCATTCATGAGCACTGTGTTTTCCATGCTGGGGCTCATGATTCCTGGTTCCTGCTGCATCAACGTTGCCGTCGAATCGATGACGTTCCTCGTGATCTTCACGGGCGCGGGGGTTGTGATCAGTGCGATTGCACTGGGCAAGGCGACATCGCGACTGCACGCCGCCGCCACCGAGCCCCGTCGTAATCAGTTCTTCAAAGCGTTCGGAAAGTTCGACACCTTCTTTGCCGACGCGGGCCTGTGGGTATTCCGCGATCGGCGGACGCTGCCGGACACGAAGGCGATCTCGTGGCGAGAGACAAAGAAACGGGCACTCAGCAAAACGCAGCATCTTGTGCATGTGTTTCTGGTGCTGGAGTTGCCGGTGGTCCTTCTGATGTTCCCGGTGATGATGGACCGGAAATATGACGTCGCATTCTTCGCGATCGACTTCCTGTGGCTGATCGCTGTCATGGTGTTGACGCTGCGAATGGCCAGCGTGATTCCTGGCGAGCGGGTGCGCCAGACGTTTGGCATACTGCTCGCCGCGCCGCTGAGCGGCCAGGAAATCGTGCGGCAGTACATGGACGGCGTGAAAGGCACCATGTGGACTCTGGCGATCCCTCTGTTAACCGTCTTCTGCGCGACGAGTCTGACTCTATTTCCGTCCCCACTGGCGTTCGTGTGGCTGGCCGGGTCGATCATGACCGTCGCCATCCTGATGCCGCTGTGCGCGTGGGTAGCACTGCTGATTGGCCTGCGAGCCAGGACTCAGATGCGAGCGGTGATCGGCTCCGTTCTGCTGATCACCGGCTGGATCTTTGTGCCGGGTATCGTCTTCGATCGGCCGCTGGGACCCGAAGAACTGCGGTTTAATCTGTTCCTGAGTCCTACGTGGCTGGTCCACGTCTTGTCCGCCAGTCTGCCGAGCAATGCTTCCCGATTGGCGAACATCAGAGAACCATGGCGACTGGCCGTAGCACTCACGACGGGCGGAGCATTCTACGGGGGCCTACTGCTTGCCATCCGCGGTTACTGCCAATGGCGAGCCGACCACTGGCTGGGCCGCAGCGAATCGTCACCGGCCTGGAAAACGCCGGTGGCGTGACGAATCCGACTCGCTCACCAACTGGAGTTCGCGAACGAGTCCGGAATCTGTGAATTGAAAACGAAAAACGCCCGCTTCACTGGAAGCGGGCGTTTCAGTCTTGACTTCATACTGCTCCACTGAAATCCATGTCGGCAGAGCTGTCCCGGCCCGACTTGGGCAGCACTTCAAACACCAGGCTCACGGCGTTAAGCAAGTGACGCCGCGACAGTGATCAGACGCGCGGGGCTGGGAACCGGTTGCCTTCAATCGCAGTAGAACCACTTCTTCGAGTACTTGGGCGTGTAGTACACCGGTTGGTAGTAGCTCATTGTCGAGTAGCTGCTCTTCTTGGTGTCCTTGCCGTCGCAGTTGGCACAGTTGTCGGCGCATTTCAGAAGGTCCTTGATCGCGCACGCGAGCCGTCGTTTTTGCTCCGCGCGATCGTAGTCGGCGAGAACTTCCTCCAATTGTCCGGACAGATCATCCGCATGGTGCACATGTCCTCCCGCTAATGTGCCGTGCGCATTGACGTGGCTTACCAACTTGCTGATGTCCTGCTGGATCGCAGTGACGCCCTTGTTCAATTTGCCAACGTCATTCCGTAGCTCCTTAATCGCTTCAAAATTCAATGCCTCCGTTTGAGCATTCGCGTCTGCCGGGGTCAGCCCCAAGGCCAGCACCGCGACACTCAGTCCACTCGTGATTCCTCTCAGCATGATACGTCTCCTGTTGATTTGAATACTCTGCCTGGGACAGGTGCGTCAGGCTACTGGCTGATGCACCAACTGTTCAACCTTCTTGACAGTGTGACAATCGGAAGAATAGGAAGTTTCAGAGTAATGAGTCAACAGGAATATATGCGTTATATGGACTATTTCTGATAGCTGGCGATAGAGATGACGTGTCCACGCACTCGATAACTCTTGATGAGCCACAACTATTTTGTAAATCATACTTTACGCACAGTTCTTAACGAAACATCTCACTCAATGTAATCTTCTTAAAGCTCCTATCTTGACAAACCGTCACAACCGAAACATGATACGCCTCGAACCCTGCACCGCAGGTGTGCTTGATGATCTGTATCGGTGGACGGTCATTCGTATGATTGACGCCCGCCGAATGCCCCGCTGCGAAACGGGCTCGCCACGGCGATCCGACAGGAACTGTTCCCGTCGGAAGCTGAAAATCAGAGCATGTTCTGGATGGACGAATGATGACTTTGACCGCTTCGCGCCGCTCATCGAGAGACCGCATTTCGTCGACTTCGACAACTACTGTCGTGGCGCTGATCGCGGCCTGTTTCGTGATGTCCCCGTACGGCGTTTGTCGCTGTGACGAGTTGCTTCGGTTGCCAGACGGGACCACCGAACTGCTCAAGAGTAAGGGAGACAGCGACTTCATTTTCTTCGAGGACCAGGCTGGCTACTCCCTGATGAAGGTCAAGGATCGATTCGAGTACGCGAAAATCGACCTGAAGACTGGCCATCTTGTTCCCAGTGGGCACATCAAGGGGCAGGTTGATCCGGAGACCGTCGGTATCCCGCAGGGTGTGCGTTTCAGCAGTCGGCGTATCCGTGGGATCGGACCGGACGATAAGCCGGGTGGTCCGGAGTTTCAACGTGCGGTTGGCGAGTTCAACGTGCTGATTATCCCGATGCGGTTTTCCAATCACCGGGAACGGGAACTGCCAGATTCAGAGACCCTGCACCGCATTTTCAACCGCGACGGCGGCGATCCAGAGCACGCTCCGGTTGGAAGTGTGCGCGACTACATGCGCGAAGTGTCCTACGGGCAGTTCACGCCGACGCTCCACGTACTCCCCTGGATTGACCTGCCGAAGCCGGAAAGTCACTACGCCGAGTGGACCGAGGCAAGGACCATTGCGAACGGGTATCGACTCGACGAGGCCTGCTTTCACGCACTGGGAGCTGCCGACACTGACTTTCCCAGTCTGGATCTGAGCGAATTCGACCGTAATGGTGACGGCTACCTGGACGCGGTTGGTTTTCTACACAGTGGCTACGGTTCGGAAGCTGGCGGGAGTGATCCCGACGGTGTGCCGTACAGTCAACGAATTAACTCGATGCAATACACGTTGCCGGAGTGGACATCCCGAACTGGATTGAAGGTACGCAAGGTGGCTGTTGTGGCGGGGCTGTTTGGTCGCCTGGGAAACGGGCCGTGTCGTGTCGGCGTGCTGAGTCATGAGGCGGGACACCTGATCGGACTCCCGGATCTCTACAACACAAGAAGCCACTACGAAACTGATACGGGAGCCGGCATCGGCGTTTGGGGACTGCTCGGTGACTCATGGGGATTTGACCGTACGCAGCATTACCCGATGCACATGTCGCCCTGGACCAAACTCATGCTGAAGTGGGTCGAGCCTGAGATCATCGACAAACCAGGTGAGTACACCGCGCGCGCCGTGGAGACATTTCCGGACGTATTTAAGATCACGCGTGGATTCCCCGCCGGCGAATACCTGCTGATCGAGAATCGCCAGCCGGTGGGTTTCGATCGACAGATCCCCGCCGGCAGTGACGGTCGCAAGGGCGGACTTGCGGTGTGGCATGTTGACGACCGTAAGACCAGCGAGAACGACCCCGGCTACCCGGGATATCCGGGATTCCCCCGCAACAACTCACATCTGCGCGTTGCCCTTCTGCAGGCGGACGGACGCAATGATCTCGAACGGGGGGGCAACCATGGGGACGGAGACGACTTGTTCCGGGCGACGGGAATTGCAGAAACGGGACCTGGCACAAATCCAAACACAAACTCGTACCAGCTTGGAGTCGTCCGGCAGACAGGCATACGTATTTATCGAATTTCCGAGTCTGCCGAGAAAATGACTTTCTGTGTCGACTTCCTTCCAATCGCTCGGTCGAACACAGCCAATGATCTTGAGACCGCGGCAAAACCAACTCAGCCGAATGAAGCTCGTCGGCCGACTGAACCGACCGCGAATGCTCCCGATCGAGAACTGACGGAGGCTCCGCAGGTGCTCCGGGAACTGGTCCTGGAGCTGGATGAGCCAGCGACCGTGTCCGTAACGGGTGTGGCCATGCTGCGTTCGACTGTCGCGCGACAGACGGTCGAGATTGCCCTCACTCAGGAAACTGCTGTGTGGCGGACTTCTCGGCGAATTGCCACCTTCGAGAGAACAGATCAGTTGCTGCCGCTCAAAACAACAATCGTTCGCACATTTCCTGCTGGCCGCCACACGCTACGGCTGATCCTGAAAATGCCTGAAGGCAAAGTGGATGTGGAGCCGGAAACATCTCTCGTGAAAACCATTGTCGGAGCTGACCGTGCGGCTGAATTGGTCGTGCGCGAATCGAACGTGCCAGCAGCGACGACACCGCAACCTCCGGCCCCACGGACCACGAGTTTGCCTTTCCTGACCTACATCGACCTGGACGCACCACGATCACAGAAATCTGTCACCTCGACACCGGAGCCATCCGCTGTCGTCTCATCCGCCTCGACCGCTGCGTTTGGAAGCAGTCCCGGGCGCGTACCGGTAGACATAGTCTGGGCAGACATCGGAGGCCGGAAACCCACGGCTTTCGCCGAATCCGGTTTCATCGCATCAGTCACAATTAAGCTGGCAAAGTCAATGGATGTGCGTCTAACGACTGCCATGAGTTTCGCAAGCCCTGGCGAACGAAACACGATCCTCTTGTCTCTGACTGATTCGGAAGATCCGAAGGCGCCAGGCTGGCCGGACTCACTCCAAAGAATCGAGACGAGTTTCGCCGACCAGTGTGTGAGCCATGAATCACAGACCACGAAGCGTTTGCCCCAGGGCACACACACCATCTATTGGCGCATTCAACCAGAAGGTGATGCCCCCACGTATGCGATTGGCGGTGGGATTATCACGGCAGAACTGCTTTCAGCACCGTAAACCCGGCCCTTCACTAGACCGAATTGTCGTCGCCACTGTCCTCGTAAGAGATGGAACCTTCCAACGACTTCTTCAGTCACCGGAATAATGTTGCCACGGGTTTCACACACCAGTTCAGTTAGAGGAGACATCCATGCATACGACTCTGACGGCGACTCTTGCCAGTCTGACGCTGGCTGCGTTCAGTCAACACCTCATGGCTCAAACGACCGTCCTGCCCAACTGCAACGTACCCGCAGCTCAATCATTCGGACCTGTGGGTAACAGCATTATGACGGCGATTCCGAACCCGTTGGTTCTCAACGCGCCACGATCCGTTGCCATCAACGCCGGCGTTCTTCGGAGCCTGACGAATCGAGGTTACTACTCTCACTCGGTCGCGCCCGTCGGGGTTTTCTCACCAGGTATTACATACCCGGCCCCAGGCATCCGCACGTTTTCTGTCCCCTCTGTGAATTTCGCACCGACCATAGTGCTCTCAACTTCGCAGGCCTTCAATATGCCCACAGGGCCGCTGTCGACAACTCGTATTCGGCTGACACTGCAGACTGTCAAAGGCGCTGAGACACTAAACGGCATTCAGTCTACCGCGAACGACGCGTGCAGATGTTCCCCCGAAGACCTCCTGAAACTGTCTGACAGACTCGCCAGTTTGAGGGCAAGGCTGGAAAAGCTGGAACAGGGCAACGGTCGAGTGCCGGATGGCAATGCAGGAGACGACGTCGACGACCTGCTTCGGAACGTCAACTAAGAACCTCACTACCGTCATTCGAGTTATTGAACGCCATCATGAGCACCTGCACTTTCCATTTGGACAGAATTCGGTGGCCGGTCGGCCTGGCATGCTGGTTCGTGTTCGCGGTCAGTTATACGAGTTGCGGGCATGTGCAGGCGCAGGGTGATGTGCTGCCGGGCCGTGACGACGACAAGGCGGGCTACCCGGAACCCAGCCTCGATTTTCCGGGCGCTCCGGCTGCGGAGGTCCCCGGAAAAAAGCCACTCCCTCAGACTGGCCAGATCGACAAGATCGTCTTCCTGGTACGTTTTCGGAACCATCGGAATCGCCAGCTGCCTGAACCCAAGGTGTATGAGGCAATTCTTAATAGTAAGGGGGGACATCCGGACTACGCGCCGGGCGGAAGCGCATTCGATTACGCCCGCGAGGTTTCCTATGACCAGTTCGACATTGTCGCGCACGTCGTCGACTGGATCGATCTACCGAAAACCGAACAATATTACGCCGATGGCGTTGCGCGGAGCGTCGGCCATGTGCCAGAGGCAGTTCAGTATGTGATCGACTATGCGGAGCGGAACAACCTGATCGACTTCACGAAGTTTGATTGCAACGCCGATAGTTATGTCGACCTGGTGACGTTCATACATTCCGGCTACGGGAGTGAAACGCCCGGACCGGACGTCGACGGCACGGCCAGGAATGACCGTGTCTGGTCGCATAAGTCTCACATTTCGCCGTGGGCATCGCCGCGATCCGGAATGCGTGTCACCGACTATGCCATTTCGACCGGGTTACGCGATCTGAGCGGTGCGAAGCCATGCCGCCTCAGTCTCCTGGCTCACGAGGCCGCTCATCTTGGGAATCTTCCTGACCTCTATGGCACGAAAGGTTCCGGCATCGGTGCCTGGGGACTGATGGGAGTGTCTCGGGGATTCGATGGATCGGGACACTTCCCTCCACATTTGAGTGCGTGGTCAAGAGTCATCGCCGGATGGGTCACGCCGAAAGTCATCCACAACTCTGGCGTCTATACAATTCGCCAGATTGAAGAGCATGCGGAGATTTATCGGATCGATGCAGGCTTTCCGGCTGGAGAGTACCTGCTCATCGAAAACCGACAGCCAACGGGATTTGACCGTCATCTCCCCGGCAGTGCTGGCGGTCTGGCCATCTGGCACATTGATGAGAAGGAAAATACGAATTACGATCCTGGCTATCCCGGATATCCCGGCCAGCCTGGGTGGCCGGCAAACAACAAACACTACATGGTCTCGCTCCTGCAGGCCGACGGCCGTTATGACCTGGAACAGGGCCGCAACCTGGGCGACGCCGATGACCTGTTCCGCGCGGGGCATGTCGACTCGATCGACTCGGACTCGCTGCCGGGATTGCGCCCCTATGTTGCCGACCCGCGGCTTGCGCAAGTGCGGCATCGCATCAGCGATATTTCGGCTTCCGGGCCAGTAATGACGTTTCGGTACGACGTCGGGATGGAAAGCCCACGGCTGGCTCCTTCCGCGGCTGGCTCCCTACTTTCGATTCAAGGAGGGAAGCTCGTCGCAGTGGAGTTTTCTTCTGACGATAATACGCGGTTGCCAGCGAATGGTGGTGTCGTCATGGAGGCGCAATTGAATCTCTCAGTTGAGAGTCGCGTGCATATCGACGGCCATACCAGTGTGACGGCGGATGCTGCCAGTCGAGCATTTTCGACGGGACTCACGGCGGGGAGTGGCGAGCGACCCGATGTCTGGAGCGACTCGCTGCGGCTGGTCAGTGTGCCGGAGGCTGAACATCACGTTTGCGTTCGAGTGAACAGTCGCCAGTCTCTACCGGCTGGTCAGCACACGATTCGATGGGTGTTTCGTACACCCAACACCGACCTGCGTTTCGATCGCGGCGGGTCACTTTCCATTAAAGCATTTCCCGTACAGAGCAGGTAGAGCACGCGACACAAATCGACTTTGCAACACATGAATTTGATCCATGTAAAACAACTGCCTGCCGAAGAGAGCACCACTGAGGAGGACTCATGAGAACTCGAACAACTGCAATCCTGATTCTGGCCACGGCCCTGTCTGTTGACTCGATTGCGTTCGCCCAGCGGCGAGCTTCAAGGCGTATGTCGTTCACGCCACCGGTCGACAGCGTCGTGAACGACCCTGTGATGCGGAAACTAGCGCCGGGCCTGCGAGTCGTTGTTCAAAACAGGGCTCTGTTGATCGGAAAAAACGTCGGGGGTGACCTGGTCGTCGACGGTGACCTCGATAACACCAGCGGTCTGCAGAATGTAGCGGCGGCTGAGGATGCCGAGGATTCGGTGGATCAGTTGATTGTCAGCTACGCTGGCAAGTCCAGACCTGACGATGACACCGTGCGAAATGCCGGTTTCAACATTATCGAAGACTACAAAGAAGGTCAGTTCCTGGTCGTGACTCCAGTTGCTTTGACGGCTCGGGAACAGAACGTGCATCGCTCGGCCGGCATTCTGCATTCCGAAATCGTGGCGATTGCATCGCTCGAATCCATCGGAAGTATCGAGGCAAACTTCGCGATGAGTATTCCGGAGCCAGACCCCGCACAGATTCTGTCCGCGGAGGAAGTGCAAACGCTCGAGTCCGCGAGAAGCGAAACCGAATTACAACGCTTATGGGGAATTCGTCATACGAATGCGCACCAGGTTCAGTCCAGCAGCAATCCTCGTACGATCATCGTTGCCGTGATCGATACTGGCGTGGATTACAACCACCCGGATCTGCGCGACAACATGTGGGTCAACGAAGCTGAACGAGATGGTGCAACCGGCGTTGACGATGACCGCAATGGTGTTGTTGACGATGTCTACGGCGCGTCGTTCGCAAATGGCCAGACATCAGGCAACCCTCTGGATGACCAGGGACATGGAACACATTGCGCTGGAACCGTTGCGGGCGTTGCGAACAACACCGGCGTCATTGGGATGGCACAGACTCGGATCATGGCGCTCAAGTTCCTGGGCCGGGATGGGAGCGGTTCCACAGCGGACGCCATCAAGTGCATCGACTACGCACGTCGGCAGGGGGCTCACATTCTAAGTAACAGTTGGGGTTCAGCCGGCCGAGTATCGGCTGCCTTGAATCAGGCCATCGAAAAAGCGCGTGCCGCGGACATCCTGTTTGTTGCGGCCGCCGGGAATGACAACCGGAACAACGATCAAGTGCCGAATTCTCCATCCAATGCTGAGAACGAGAACGTACTTGCGGTCGGGTCCATCAATATTAATGACGGACGCTCAAAGTTCAGTAATCACGGACTTCGGAGCGTCGACATTGGCGCTCCCGGTGGAACGGCCAGTGGCGTGCAGACGGACGACATCCTGAGTACCTATCCCAATGGCAAGTACGCTTATCTGGCGGGGACTTCGATGGCGACACCGCACGTGTCCGGTGCCGCGGCGCTGATTCTGGGGCACCCGAACTTTCAGAATGCCTCATTCCTCGACGTGAAAACGGCGATTCTGCAGAACGCCCGCAGCAACCAGTCGCTGGCACGCTTCTGGCCGCAGGGGCGTGAGCTGGATGTCAGCTTCCTGCTGTCTGGCAGTGGCGGAGGTGGGGACGGAGGCGGAGGCAACGGCGGTGGAGGAAACAACGGTGGCGGTGGCGGCGGCAACCCGACGCGACCAGAGAATCCCACACCCATCGCCGGGAATTCCACTGACAAATTTTACTACCAGTCAGGAAGACGATTCGCCTCGGAAAGTGTTCTCGCAAGTCGCGTCGTTCGCCTGGATCGTCCGGCGCAGGTCTATCTGCAGGCCGGTGCCAGCGCCACAATGGACGCGAGACCCGTGACGTTTGCGACAGGCATTAATATCTCGACGACGCAGCACAAGTCATCGATTCGCCTCGCAACGACGACGCTGAAGAATCACTATGTCCCATTCGGCACAAGTCTGACTACGCGGCTGCCTGCTGGGACACATCGGATTCAGTGGTGGATTCGTGTGCCTCGGAATGGCAGTATTCTCGTACGGGGCGGCGGTGCTCTGGACGTGCAGGCATTCGCAGTGAGTGAATGAGGGACGGGATCACATGTTTCGGATGAAGAGAGGTTTGATCGCCTGCGCGTTGCTGAGCTGCCTGTTGGTGCAGCAAAGCGGCCCTGCGCCTGCCGCCGAGGATGTGCAGAAACGCAATAAGAGCTATGTGAATCTTACCGTCGTCGGAAAACTGACCATCACGGACAGCACTGCTTCGATCACGGCGAAGGGAAAGCCACCGCTTCTGGATATCACATTCAATCTGGGCTTCGACAAGGAGCCAGGTTTTCGTGCCAGAGCCATGGCATTGAACGGTCGGACTGTCGAGATTCGCGGTTCCCTGATCCGGCTGCCGAAAAAGGACAACGAAGATGAGCCCGCCGATGATGGTGCCCGAGACGACGAGGATCGACGTCGTGTCGGACACGAAGACTACGTGCTGGTCCCTGTCCGCATCCCGGTCGCTTCCTCAAAGCCACACTATGTGAATGCCGTCACCCGTGGTGAGGTGCAGTCTGGTTTGCTGGCTGTCGGTGGTGAGACAACTGGTGTGAAGATCTCCATCTCGCCCAAAAAGGAACGGATGTGGGAGTTGCAGTTGAGTCCGAAAGACATGGAGTTGATCGAAATGGCTGAAGACAAGGCCATAATCGTGAGTGGTCTTGTGACGCTGCAGAAAGGCGTCGCCATCCCGTACCGCTGGATCATGCAGGTCCGCTCGGTGCTGTTGAAATAAAGCGACGCGCCAGAAGGGTGAGTTCAACGTGTGCTTACGAGCGCTTTGGCTGCACGAATCGCAGGATTCGGCGCACCAGGCCGGCGTCGTTCGGCGTGGGCGGGTCGACGACGTCCTCGGACGCATCGAGAATTCCACACGCGTGCAGAGCCGACTGGACTTCGTCCATTGATTGCGGTCGGTTGTCGGGAGACTTACTCACCATCCGACGGAAGAGAGCGTCCAGTTTCACGGGAGCTTCTTCGCGAACTTCTCTCAAGGGCGTGGGCGGCTCTTCTCGGTGCGCGACCATCGTCAGGACCGGCGTGCGTTTCACGAACAGTGGGCGGCCGGTGACCAGATAGAACAGTGTGCAGCCCAGACTGTAGATGTCGGCACGGGCGTCGGCGGTTTTCGAGTCGCGGGCCTGTTCCGGAGGCATGAAAGCCTCGGTGCCCATGGCCAGTCCGTCCTGAGTCAGGGCACTGATGGTGATGTCATCCGCGTTCAGGCGGCTGATGCGTGCCAGGCCGAGGTCCAGCAACTTGGCCTGCCCATCCGGTTGCAGCAGGATGTTCGAGGGCTTGATGTCTCGATGCACAATGCCCTTACGATGCGCCTCGGCCAGAGCATCGGCGACCTGCATGATGATCCGCACAGACTCTTCGAGAGGCAGCGGACCGTGGGCGCGTACAACGTCCATCAAGTTCCGGCCGTCCACGTATTCCATGACCAGAAAATGTGTGCCGCCCGCGTCGTGTGCATCCAGTGCCGTCACGATGTTCGGATGCGAAAGCCGCGCGGTGGCTTTGATTTCTCGCTGAAATCGACGGATGGTGCGTGAGGCGTCCTCAAGACTGCGCGGCAGGACCTTGAGGGCCACAATGCGGTCCATCGAGACATGCCGCGCCTTGTAGACGACGCCCATTCCACCGGAGCCGATTGCTTCCAGAATGACATAACGATCCAGCAGCAACGGATCGTCGCCGCCTCTCAACAGCACGGTGGCCTGATACGTTGTCAGCAGGCCGTCGCGAACCAGATTCGCCGCGAGGCCACCGCAACGCTCTTCCACAAACGGCTGCAGATACCCATCCCGGACGCGCTGCAGTCGGGACGGCGCCAGAATCCCGCTGGATTCGAGAGCATCGACGAACTGCTGGCCGGTCAGATTCGACTCCGGAAGAGTGTCGTCCCGCGCTGGAAGTTCTGCGTGCGCCAGGTTCGTGCGTTCCAGGTGAGTCGACGGATCAAGCATCCACGCGGTTGCACGCAGATCATCAATGCGTTGCTGAAGTTCGACGGTCAGTTCCGGGTTGTCGGCACACAATTCTCCGACCGACGCCTCGCGACCGGACTGACGAGCCAGTTCCCATTCGACAAGCAGGTCTTCGAGAATTTCTTCACTCACGACTGGCCACCATTCCCGGATTGCGATGAGGCATCATCGAGCAGTCCTCGCAGCGCGATGCGCGCGAGGATCATACGGCGGATGACGGTCCGTTCCGCAACATTCAGGATGTCGGCGGCCTCCCGTTGTGTCAGTCCGCCGTACCAGACCAGACTGAATGTCTCGCGGACTTCCTCGGGCAGTGTCTCAATCGCCACATGAAATGCCGTCCATTGGCCGAACGTCCCGGGCTCTTCGTTCTCAGGGGCCTGGTGCAGTGGTCCCCCGACATCATCCGCGGCCCGACCGCCGCCGTCCGTATGATGGTGAGCCCCATCTCCGTGAGCTCCGAAGTAGTGGCGGGAAAGGTCGATCAGCGTCCGACGAATCTGAGTAATGGCCAGGCCAAAGAATGCTCGGGTCGAGTCAGGTTTGACGTCGCTCAGCGATCGATGCAGTCGAATCAGAGCTGCCTGAAAGACGTCGTCGGTTTCTTCCCAGCGGCGGACATGCGGATAACGAGCGAGCATGCGATGCGCCAGCGCTCGCAGTCGGTCGGACGCGTGCATAGCCAGCGCGTCGAAGGCTCCGGGTTCTTCGGCCGCAGCACGTTGAAGCAGGTTACGGAATTCGATGGATCTGTCCGAGCCGTCGTCCATGAGCGTGTTCCGGGGACCTTGTGCGTCACTCGCGCGAGAGTTGACCGTGTTAGGGGCACTCAATACAAGTCCTGCCACGCCCGTTTCCCCCGAGAAATTGCGATATGGCTCGTCTCACACAGGCCGATCTGGCCGATCTGAATGAAACTTTTGAGGAGCGCACGCCCCAAGAACTGCTGGCGTGGGCGAAGGAAACGTTTGGCGATCGAGTGGCCACGATCTCTGCCATGCAGGAAGCCGGCTGTGTCGTCTGCCACATGCTGCATACAGCCAGTGTGGATATCCCCGTTGTGTTCGTCGACACCGGCGTCATGTTTCAGGAAACGCTCGACACACGCGACCGCATCGCCAGTGAGTACGGACTGCGTGTCGTCACCTTGCAGCCCGAACAGTCGATGGCGGCACAGACCACCGAGCATGGTGTGCTGTACCTCACGGCCGAAGGGCAGCAGCAGTGCTGTCATATGCGCAAGGTCGAACCGCTGATGAAAGTCAGCGACAAGTACGACGCGTTGATCGGCAGCCTCCGCCGCAGCGAAGGTGGTCGTCGGGAGTCGTGCCCGATTCTGTCTGTCGATACTGAAATCAACGCAATCCGCATCAACCCGCTGGCCGTGGTTGATGACGAGGCATTGCAGAGTTATCTCAGCGAACACAACGTGATTACCAACCCGTTGCACGCTCAGGGCTTCACGACGATCGGCTGCAATCGCTGCACGACGCCCGTGCTGCCCACCGAGCCCCGACGAGCCGGACGCTGGCGGCATCTGGGTCCGTGGTCAGTTTACTGCGGGATCAACCCGACCGACCGCGACCAGACAAATTCGCCGGCCGTCGAGTTTCCGCAGGAACTGATCGATCGCATTCTCGGCCGGATGACCGACTTCATGATCTGATGGGCTGGACGACCCAACCTACGGGATCAGCTTTCGGACACGCAGCCACGCCTCACAGTGCTGCGGCCATTTGGAGCACGGCTGCTCCGTCGGTCGCAGACCAAAGCCGTGCCCTCCCTCCGCAAAGATATGCAGCTCCGACGGTACTCCGGCCTTTTTCAGAGCTGCATACATCAGGGCACTGTTCAGCGGACTGATGCCGTCGTTGTGGGCGTGTGCAAAAAATGTCGGCGGCGAGTTCTTGTCGACGCGTATCTCCGGCATCAGTTCGCCGCTCTTCACATCCACAAGGTACGCTGGATAGACAAGAACGGCGAAGTCGGGTCGACAGCTTGCTTGATCGTGCTCGTCGATCGTTTCGTACGCGCGTTGATCGGAATTCGTAGATGTTGTGGCCGACAGATGCCCGCCCGCGGAAAAGCCCAGAATACCGATGCGTTCCGGATTGATGCCCCATTCGTCGGCTCGCGATCGAACGATACTCACCGCCCGCTGCGCATCCTGCAGAGGAGCTTCATGTTTGGGACGGTCCTTACGGCGAGGTACGCGGTACTTAACGAGTACTGCGGTCACACCGATTGAATTCAGCCACTCACAGACTTCGGTGCCTTCGAGATCCATCGCCAGAATGCTGTATCCGCCGCCGGGGCACACGACGACCGTCGTTCCCGTACGTTTGGCTTCCGCCGGCTGATAGACCGTCAACGTTGGCACGGAAACATTGCCCAGTCGGTCGATCTTCTTTGTTGCGTTCGGTCTGGCAGGCAGAAGTCCTTCCGGACCGATGTCGCCGGTTTCCCCAGGTGCGATTCCCGGCCAGAGGTTGATCGCGGCGGGTTCGGCGGCGCCAAGATCAAGCGATAGCCAGCCAAGGCAGAGAAACGCAACGACGTGCAATCGAACGGGCATTGATGTCATTCCGATGTATCGGGAGGGGGATTTTCCTGTCGTGTGATTTCAAAAAAACTCGCCGAGCGGGCCTGTAAGCCGGGTTCTGTCGAGAGTGATCATTTCTCTGCGATGCCGGTTGCCCGACACGTCAAGCTGCCTACCCGGAAGTCGGACGGTTCGGACAAAACCGTGTCGCCTGGGCGACTCCTCCCTGTCTGGCATTGCTCCGGGTGGGGTTTACCCTGCCGGTTGAGTCACCCCAACCGCGGTGCGCTCTTACCGCACCATTTCACCCTTACCTGTGCCTGGCAAGCCAGACCATCGGCGGTATGTTTTCTGTGGCACTTTCCCTGACCTCGCGGCCGGTCGGCGTTACCGACCACCCTGTCCTGCGGAGCCCGGACTTTCCTCGACATCCGACACACCGAAGTCCATCGGACGCCGCGATCACTCAGCCCGCTCGGCGAACCGGCATTGTGAGCAACCTGACCAGCAGTGGGTAGTCGTCGCCTGGAGTTCGTTGGTTGAAGGGGTCGGGAGTCTTTTTCGGTTGACACGATTCGATGATCGTGACGGTGTTGGCCGAAAAAGACTCCCGACCCCGTGCGCACTCATTGGTGTTCGTTGAATGGGGATCGGTGACATGCCCTGGCCCGTCTGCAATGATGGCTGGCTGTCACATTCCGTCAGATTTCGACATCGGAACCGAATGCTACGCACGTCAATTGCGCGATACTGCCCGCTGGCAGCACTTGCCGCTGTGTCATTCACTCTCACGGCGCCGATTGCGCAGGCCGCTGGCGATTCGTACTCGGCCCGACAGGACGATCTGCAACTGACGGCCGACTGGACCTGGGCCGGCTGCGCTTTGGGCGGTTACTACCCGATCCGGATCGCAATGAAGAATTTCGGTCCCTCGCGTGAGTTTGTTGTTCAGTTTCGGCCGGACGAGAACGGCCTTCCGCAGGTGTCGCGACGCGTCAACGTTGACCAGAACGCCACTGCCAGTTTCAGCCTGCTGATCCCCATGGTTGGTTCCGCCAGCTATGGAAATCTGGTCGTTCTGCACAACGGTCAGCCACTCGAAAGCCTGAGGCGACACGTTTCACTGGCCGAACGGGATATCTCCAACATTCGACCGGGTTTGCTGGTCATTGCCGATACTCAGGTCGACTGCGCCTCGCTCGAGACGGCAGTGACGTCGGTGCAGGGTCATTCCAGTCATGGTCGTCACGGTGGGACTGTGCGGACGAGCGATCACGAGGTCATCGAGCCGTTTTTGCTGCCCGACAACTGGCTGGCCTATAGTGGCCTGGACGTCGTCCTGATCCGGATGGAACTGCTGGCGGGACTGGCCGAGACGCAACGATCGGCATTAATCGACTGGGTCCGTTCCGGCGGCACGCTGCTTGTTTACAACGTCGAGCAACCAGCACATGAGTCCGCTGAATTCGCACGTCTGGTCGAACTGAATGGGTCACTGCAGGGTGGAGGCTGGACGACCGCGTCGCAGCATGCGCGGCGTGTGATCAACGTGATTGATGTAGATCAATACAACAACGCTTCCAGCCGGTCAGGTTCGTTCGACGAATTCACCTGGGAGGATTCCCCCGACGTATTCGCCTGGCACGCGATCGGATTCGGGAAGGTCCTCGGATTCCAGGGCGACCCTTTCTCGGGTTCCGTGCAGGACTGGGGCTGGGTACTCGACGCGATCGGCAGCGATCGGCTCCACTGGACTCAACGTCATGGAGTGGCGGGACGAGCGGAAAACGAAGAGTTCCTGCAGTTTCTGATCCCCAACAATCGCAGCGTGCCGATGGCTGCGTTTCTGATCTTCATCTCTGTCTTCACCTTCGTGATCGGGCCGTTCAATTACTACGTGCTGGCAAAACGCGGGCGGTTGAACTTTCTGGTAGTCACGATCCCGGCCATCGCACTGGTGACCAGTGTGGTGCTGTTCGCGTTCTCGGCGGTCTCGCATGGATTCGGGGTGAAGTCGCGAGTTCGCAGTTTGACCCTGATCGATCAGAACAGTCAGACGGCAGTGAGCACGACCCGGTTAGCTCTGTACGCCGGGCTGGCTCCATCGGAGGGCCTTAGCTTCTCGCCCGCCACGGCAGTTATTCCGATATGGCCAGGCAGTTCCGAATTTCAGAATGGGCGCGTCGACTGGACCGAGAAACAGCACCTGTCGACGGGCTGGCTGCGATCTCGGACCCGTACTCAATTCCTGACCATTAATGTGCGTCCCGAACGAGGTCGGCTGACGATCGAACCGGGCGAAAGCGGATCGCTCAACGTTACCAATGGTCTGGAATGGGATCTCGAAGCACTGCTGGTGTCGCACGACGGCGAGTTCTATTACGGCACGTCGCTGGCGGCTGGGTCGGCGAAGTCGCTGCAGCCAGCAGTTCTTGAACAGCGACGTGCCGTGGTCACGTTGCTGAATCGTTCGCAGCCCTCGATGCCAGAGGATCTGGAAAACAGCAACGACGTGGCCATGTTCAACGACTTCAACCGACGACGGCGATACTACGGAGCCAGAAACCTGTTTCAGGTTTCGTTGGGGCAAACGGAACAGCACATCCAGCAACTTCACCGAACCCTGAATGAAACGAACAGCCCGCCGCCCGAGCGGCAATGGATCGCCGTTCTCCGCGAACCACCGGGCATTGAACTCGGAACCGAGTCCACCATCGTCGACGGCTGGCATCTGGTGCTGGGGTCTTATTGACGAGTGAATGTCCGGAACCACAGCCATGCTCACTGCCCGCGAATGGACATTTCGATTGCTCAAACTAGGGCTTTCGGTACAGACGCACGCGACACGATTGGTGCGTGAGGCGGCCCGGTCTCCCGACCACACACTGGCGGAAGCTGTCGCCGAAGAGGGCGGCGATCGGATTTATGCGATTGACCGCGGAGTCGAAGCCACGATGGACGTCGAAATCGCTGTGTGGCCGGATGAGTGCTTTCCCCTGCTGCTGACTGCGGAAGGACTTGGACCTGACGGCCGGCATCGCTTTGGTGACCCGGATCAGCCACTCCGCTGGCGGATGCTGCTCGATCCGATCGACGGCACGCGCATGCTGATGTACGACAAGCGGTCGGCGTGGTTCCTCGCTGCGATCGCTCCGGATTGCGGGGAAGAGACGTCGCTGTCAGATGCGATTGCCTCGGTGCTGGTTGAGTTACCCGTCAGCAAACAGACCTTCGCTGATGCTTTTCTGGCAACGGCTCGTGGTGCAACCGAGGCCTACCGATTCGCAGTCAGTGAACGTGATGTGCCCGCGATCAAGTCCGGATGCCCGATTCCCCTGGGACCGACGCGGCGTACGGATCTCAGCAATGGCTTCCTATCGGTCGTTGCCTGCTTCCCGGGTACGCGTCGACTGGCCGCCGACCTGGCCGAGCGTATCGCCGAAACGACGGGCAACGTGACATCCACACCGGAACTCTTCGACGACCAGTACATCTCGACCGGCGGTCAGATGGTGCAGCTCATGACCGGTCGTGACCGCTGCGTGATCGACCTGCGACCTCTGTTCAATCGTATTCTCGGCCGGACAGATCACGATCGTTTCATTGAAACGCATCCCTATGACATGGCCGGCCTGCTGGCTGCACAACGTTCGGGGGCGATCTTCACCGATGGACTGGGACACTCACTCGACGCGCCGTTTGACGTAACGACCGGGGTCCACTGGTGCGGCTATGCCAACGCGGGCATCCGCGCGCTCGTCGAGCCAATCATCCTGCAATGGCTCGCCGATCACGGCATCGACGAAGGCTCGTAGTAATCACTTTCATGCGGGGCTGTTTGTAGTAACCGCATTCATGCGGTTCGGGCACCAGACAGTGATTGATGAGCCAGACACCGTCGGGAGCGGGCTCAATTCCCGAAGACTTCAGGCAGTCGCCCTCGGCTGCGCGTCACCGACGATTCGAAGCGGCGTCACACGACCGATGCTCGCCGAGTAGCAGCCGGATAAATCCGGCTACTACGAACCTACGGGCGGCAGACGACGAACGAAGCACTACCCTGGGTCGCACAGTTGCCCGTGTATCGCCGGTGTGCCAGCATGCTCGCATCCATGCCTGTTGATGGATGTGATTGCACTCCACGCACTCGGGAGCACTGTTGTGAGATCAGTTCTGACTGCCTGCGTTGTCCTGTTGACGTTCACGAGACTCGTCACCTCAGTCGCGTTCGGCCTGGAAGTTCCGGATGGCTTCACGCCGTTGTTCGACGGGAAGACGCTGGACGGCTGGCACGGCCGTCCGCATTACGATCCGCGCAAACTGGCAGCGATGAGCGACGAGGAACGGAAGAAGACGATCGACGCCTGGCGCGAGGAAACGGTCGCCCACTGGACCGTCGACGAGAATGAAGAACTCGTCAACGACGGAAAAGGACCGTACCTCACCACGAATCGCGAATTCGGCGACTTCGACTTTCGCCTTGATTTCAAGACCGTCGCCAAGGCCGATAGTGGGATCTACTTGCGTGGCAATCCGCAGGTGCAAATTTGGGACTTCACGCGCGAAGGCGGCAAGTGGAATCGGGCCGCGGACAAGGGCTCGGGAGGTCTGTTCAATAACTACAAACGAACTCCCGGTCAGGAACCGCTGGTTCTGGCCGACAAACCGTTTGGTGAGTGGAACGAGTTTCGGATCCGCCAGGTTGGCGCTCGCACGGATGTCTGGCTCAACGGGCAACTGGTCGTCGACCACGACATCATGGAAAACTACTGGGACCGCAGCCGACCGCAATTCCGCACTGGCCCGATTCAACTTCAAACGCACGGCGGAGAAATACGTTGGCGCAATGTCGTTCTTCACGAAATCGGCACTGAGGAAGCCAACGCGATTCTGAGCGGCAAAGTGGATGACAAGCTGATTAGTGCCTTCAACGGCAGCAACTTCGATGGCTGGCAGGGGGATATCGATAACTATGAAGTGGTGGATGGAGCCATCCAGTGCAAAGCCGGAAAGGGCGGCAACCTGTTTACCGAAGAGGAGTATGCAGACTTCGAAGTGGCACTCGAATTCCGCCTGCCCCCTGGTGGTAACAACGGCCTGGCGATTCGCTACCCTGGCACGGGACGTCCACATGTGGACGCGATGTGCGAACTGCAGGTGCTCGACAGCGAACATGAAAAGTACGCGACTCTCGATGCGCGTCAGTATCACGGATCGGCCTACGGTCTGGCCGCTGCAGATCGAGGCTTCCTGCGTCCCACTGGTGAGTGGAATTTTCAGCGTGTGCGTGTGCAGGGATCACGGATCAATGTCGAGCTGAACGGGTTCCCGATCCTGAACGCCGACCTGAGCAAGATCACCGAATCCAAAGACGGTGCCTTGCCACCCGGCGTGAATCGCACGAGCGGCTTCTTCGGGTTTGCCGGGCACAACGACCCGGTGGCGTTCCGTAGTATCCGCATCCGTCACATCGAACCGGCAGTAGAACTTGCGCGGACAACGTGGCCGCAGTTTCGCGGGCAGAACAGTTCCGGCCTGGCTCAGACGCTAGATCGACTGCCCACGAAGATCGGCCCGGATGCTGGTGTTGTCTGGAAAGCAGAACTGCCACCCGGGCACTCGTCACCGGTTGTTTTTGGCAACCGCGTTTATCTGACTGCTGTCCGCGACGAATCGAAGCTGGTCACGATCGCCCTGGATCGCGCAACCGGCGACATCGTGTGGGAGAAGATCGCCCCTCACAGCGAGCTGGAAAAGATTCATAACATTGGCAGTCACGCTCAATGCACGCCGGTGACCGATGGCAATGTCGTGATCAGTCTGTTCGGCTCGACCGGATTGTTCTGCTACGACCGCAATGGCAAGCCGTTGTGGACAGTCCCGATGGGCCCGTTCAACAACGACTTCGGAGCCGGAAACTCGCCGATTCTGGTCGATGACAAAGTGATCATCGTGCAGGACCACGACACTGATTCATTTCTGCTCGCGATCAACAAGAACACGGGCGAGATAGCCTGGAAAACCGACCGTTCGGATTTCCCCCGCAACTACTGCTCGCCTGTGGTATGGGAATTTGACGGTCGCAGACACATCGTCGTGGCGGCCACATTGCGAGTCATTGGTTACGACGTCGACAGCGGCAAAGAAACCTGGACTGTTCAGGGGCTGTCGCGAGCTGTCTGCATGACGCCCGTCGTTGGCGATGACAACGTGCTCTACGTCGCTGCCTGGGCCCGCGGCGGCGACGTCGATGAACGCATCGTCATTCCTGGCTGGGCGGCTGCCACGAAACTCTGGGACCGCAATCAGAACAACACGATCGAAGAAGCGGAACTGGACAAGGGCGGCGACATTCAGCGTCGGTTCAATCAGTTCGACCGCGACAAGACTCGCACCATCACGGAGGCTGAGTACACTTGGTATCGCGGAGTCTTCGAATCTGCTCAGAACAAGATTGTGGCAATTCGACCCGGTGGGCACGGCGATCTGACTGACACCAACATCGCCTGGGAGTTCCGTCGGTATCTGCCATTCTGCTCGTCACCGCTGTACGCCCACGGTTACGTGTTTACCGTGAAAGACGGCGGTATCGTGACGTCGCTCAATGCGCTGACGGGCGAGCCGATTAAAACGGGCCGCGCGGCTGGAACGGGCAACTATTACGCGTCAGCGGTTGCCGGTGACAACAAGATCTACCTGGCCGATCAGAAGGGCCATGTCTCTGTGTTGTCGTCGTTCGCCGAGTGGAAAACTCTTCACGATGCGGAGTTCGGCGAAGCGATCTATGCGACACCCGCTATCGTCGAAGGTCGCATCTACCTGCGAACCAACGGTCACCTGTACTGCTTTGAATAAGCATCGCGGTGATTGCGCACGACTCGCGCCAGGATTGAGAAAGACAACTTTGGGGAACACTAATTGACGCTAATAATCACTAATTCTGTTTTCACTTCCATTAGCGTTTATCAGCGTGGATTAGTGTTCCTTCCCGTTTGCGGCCGTAGACTGAATTCGTTGATCGCGATCTCCCGTTCCGCCAGAGGGATGCAGTCGTTGAGTCACGGTTGCGAAGTCACATAGACCGGGCTGCTCCATGCGAGTGACTGGTCCGTCTGCACGACGCGAATCCAGTACGGTTGAGTTCCCGACAGCGGTTCGCTGTCGGATGTCGTATGCTTGAACTCCAGCGAACCGCCGGGCGTTGGCGGGGGGCCGATCTGAATGAAGCGATTCACGCCGCCGGCTTCCATTCTCCGTTCGGTCGCGAACTGATTCAGTGGCATCTGAAACTGTTCTGGTCCAGTATCGAATGACAGCTCGCTTTCGTCGCCGAAGATTCGGACGACAACGCCCGCCGCATTGCCCGCTGTCTTGCTGCACCATTCAATCCGGTTTGCCGAAACTGAATGCACCTCGTCAGCGATCGACTGAAAGTTGACCGGTTCGATCAATTCGAGTGTGCCGTGATGAATCGTCAACGAACCGTCCCAATCGACGCGCTGCAGGCGCGCCGTCCCTCGGCGTTCGGTGCCTCCCCACAACACACGCACCAGCCGACCGCGCGAAACATCGGCTGCATCCCAATCCTCGCGCGACGCCACCGACCATGATTCAATCACTTCGACTCCGCGAAACAGATCGACTCGCTCGATCGGTTGCGTGCCTTCCACTTTGAATTGAATCTCCGGTGGTCCGGTCGCGTCGATTTCAGATCCCATTGGATGGCCGTTGACACTAAACGTCAGGCGGATGCGTTCGCCGGTTGTCGCGTAGCAGCGGCGATTCTGCAGAGCATCCCACAATGACTCGCGTGTCAGGTCCTTCGCGTATACGGCGGTGAGGCCGTTCTTCAGATTGCGGATCAGGCGGCGACCCGGATGGTCCGCGCCGGGACGTCCCATCACGCCATCGGTTCCGGCCGTCAGGCCGACACGATAGCCGCGTCTGAGTGCTTCCATGAAAAACCATTCGACCGTGCCATGCGTCGAGTGTGTTTCGCAGAGTTTTTCGATGGCCTGCTCGTACCACTGCAGATTTGTCATTCGACCACCGACGTGAATGTTGACCAGCACGTTGCGGTCGCGAAACGCATCGTGGAATTCCGGAGCAGTTCGAATATCAGGCTCCGGGTCGGGTTCATCTTCGAGGAAAAATCGGTCACTGCGACGCAGGACGGGATCGTCCTCGCCGTAGAAAACATTTCGATCACCTCCGTCTTTCGTCAGTGGACTCCATTCGCAGCCCAGAATCGGGACATACCGGCCAGGTTCGTAATACTCGTCGGTGACGCGTCGAGTCTCGTCCCATTCTTCGAGCGTGACGTAATGGTCGTTCGCCTGGTGTGTGATGAACTGGATGCCGGCGCAGTCCCGCCCGAATGCATAACTCTCTGCGACGGATCCGCAGCCGCAGCCGATCTCTGTCTGGCCCGAGTGCAGGTCGCCCCAGAACAACTGCTCGGCTGGCTGCGTTGCGTGTACGGTCACCGGATTCGACTCCGCGGTGAAGTCGTCGGCCGAAACGTTCAGCTTGAATGTGCCTGCCGTCGGAAACACGACTTCGAATAGTTCGACCGGGCGGACTGTTTCGCGTTCGAGTTGGCGGACTTCTACGTTCGTGTCCGCCGTGCTGCCGGTGATCGACACTGCCTGGGTCAGCCGGGCGGGATTACCCCAGCAGTCTTCCGCTCGAACAATCAGTTCAACCGGCGTGCCAATGACGGCGTCTGACGGAATGACTGCCGCAAGTCGACTGGGCGGTCCGGCGACGACGCGGAACGGCGGTGCGTCGACCAGCCGATGTCGTGTTCCGTCGCCTGCCGGATCAACCAGCATGAGGAATCGGCAACGGTCCGCGACACAGGTCGGGGCCCGCCAGCCGGAACTTCCTGCCGATGAGTCCCCGCAGACGAGACGTACCTGGTCGCCAGTCTTCAGGTCTCCTGACTGGACGCGGACTTGAATCTGATGATGCCAGGGTTCGATTCCGGCGATCCAGTTGTAGCTCAGAGATATCTCCACATCGGCAGTGCTGCCACCCTTGCGATGCGCCTCAGCCCGCATGAAGCCTGCAGCGGCCGGGTCGTCGAGCTGCAGATCGCTCCAGTCAAAGGGCCATCGCCACACAACGAGCAGTTGACCACCGGTTTCAATTGACCGTTCGCCGATCGTCCACGTGAACTCGACAGTCGTCGATTCGCTGACGGTAATCTGTTCGATCGGCGTGTGTTGTCCCGCGCCGTATTCACGAACGCGTTCTGCCTCCGGCACGTCGGAATGATGCAGGAGTGTCGGCTTATCTGGAGCAACCTGACTCGCAACTCGCATGGAGATACCACCGTTTTGAATACCGAGCCATCGACGTGACGCGGTGTGGCTGTCATTCTCGCCCGCAGCTGGATTCACCAGAATTCAGCCCGTTCGCTTGTGTCTGAATTCTGGCGGATCCAGCTATGTTGAGACGGCCAGAGCGAACGGCTCACGATATACCACACGGCGAGAATGATCACATCTCATGTCATGGAGACCTCGGATACGTGGCACATCGTGCGACACAGAGGTTCTCTCTTCAGATTTGCTACAGGTGGCTAAGACGGCACAAGCGACTCAGCCCGGCTGACTGCATTCGATTTCCCCGGCAGCCCAACTGTTGCCAACTGTGCTTGAAATGGCTGCATGTGACGGGCCTGTGTGGAAGTGGCTCAACCGGGGGATATACTGGCGCGGCTGTGCTGGAATTCCGTTTGCAAGCGGAGCATACCGGTGTCTTTACCCGAAGGCGGAACTCTCAGCGGGTTGCCTGCCTTCATTGCGCTACACACTCATGCCACGCCAAAACGCCCTTAACACTCCGTTCGCGGTCGCGGTGCTTCTGGGCACACTCTGCCTGGGTATGGCTCGGGCTGAACCGCCAGTGATACCTCGTGCTGACGGTGCTCCGGGTGAGAACCAGCAGCCGGAATTCGCTCTGGAGCCCGTTGGTCCTGGCGAACAGGTTTTTCTTCAGGCCCCGCCCGGACTTCAACCTCCCGGTGACACGCCGATTCCGGACACGGATGAAACCGGGCCGAAGCTTGATGATTTGGACAAGCGAGCCCCCGTCCGCAAGGCCCGTCAGGATGTCTGGGAAAAAGCGGCAGTGGCGGCCGACGCCGATCAGTGGGACGAAGTACTGAAGTTCCTTGGCCAGTGGCACGACCGCGCTAAAGATGATGGTCAGGAAGACTCACTGGTTCGGAAGCGGGACGGTTCGCTGCGATCCGGTCGGCTGGAGTCCGCGCGGCTGCTTGTGCGTCTCCCTCAAGAGCAGCGTCATGAGCGGGAGGAGCAGGTTGGAGGACGTGCACGCAGCCGACTCAACGACGCCGTGCAGTCGGGTGAGTTGAACAGTCTGAGTCGTGTCGCCAGTCGCTACTTCGGAACGTCGGCCGGATACGCGGCTGCAAGCCGTCTTGCGACTCGTCTACTTGATCGAGGGGACTTCGCCCTCGCGGCACGTTGGTTACTGCTGCTCCACGAAGCCAGCGCACCTGGTACGGACGATCCGGCGTTTCGGAAGCGCATTCGGCTCGTGCTTTCCATCACGGGTCTTGAGGGCGGTTCCGAAGATGCACCAGCCGATACCGCGGCGGATGAGACAGTCGACGCGCTGGCCGCCAGCCTGATCACCGCTCAGCCCGAACTGGTCAACGAGTGGCGTTTGTCCGGTGGAAACGCCGCTCGGCATGCGAGAGCACCAGGCGGCGAGCCGGTGTTGATTCCCCGTTGGGTCGTTTCAACCGTTTCCAGCAGTCGTCTGCGAGACTCGATCGACGAGATGATCGAATCCCTGACCGAAAGACGCGCAGCGAGTGTTCCCGCCGCCGCACCAATCTGCGTGGCCGGTCGGGTCATCAGCCGAACGGTCCGTGGGATCGAGGTTGTTGATGCGGCTACCGGACAGCGTTTATGGGCAACCGATGAGCGGGGTTCGGTTGAACGCCTGCTGGAATCGTCATCGCCCAGGCAGAGTCGGCGAGTGACCGCTGGTGATTGGGCAATTCCGCAGTTACTTGGCGAGAGTGGTGGTGTCGCTGTTGGCGAATCGGCCGGGCCGCTGAGTCAGTTTCTCTATCAGAATGCCGCGCACGGACTGATCAGTAGTGATGGCCGCTATGTGTTTTATGTCGAGGACGATGCCATTCTCACACTGGGACGCACGAGTATGCGGAACGGCGTGGGCATCGACGAAACCCCTGAACCAGGCAGTGAATCCGCGAATCGCCTGACCGCCTGCGATGTTCAAACCGGTCGGATTGCGTGGCAGGTGGGAGGTCCGGAATCGACCGACCTGCTCAGCAGTCCGTTGACCGGGCTTTTCTTTATGGGGGCTCCGCTTCCCGTGGGTGACGATCTGTTCGTCGTCGCGATGAAGGGGAGGGACGTGCGGCTCTATTGCCTCGACTCCGGAACGGGTTCGGCACGTTGGTCACAGTTGCTGGCGTTCGCGGATCATCAGCCGGATCGCGATCTGGTGCGACGTATCTGGTCGGCTCAACCCTCAGTGGCACACGGAGTCGTCGTTTGCCCGACTCACGTTGGCTGGCTGGTTGCTGTCGATCGCAGCACTGGCACATTGCTGTGGACGCACCGCTACGCGAAAAAGAAACGCAGTCTGCTGACGCCTTCCTTTGATCCCTTCGCGGACTCTGGTCTGCCGTCAACCGCCAGCGAACCAATGAACAGCCGCTGGGCGACATCGGCGCCGATCATCGCCGGACGTCATGTCTTCGTCACGCCTGCCGAGTCACGCACCCAGGACGACCCGTCGTCCAGCGTGATTGCGTGTCTTGACCTGTTCTCCGGCGAGCGCCTCTGGCAGAAGGCACGTGGCAACGGGCGATATCTTGCCGGAGTGTCTGACAACCGGGCCATCGTCGTCGAGAACGACGCTGTTGTGGCGTACGGATTGAAAGGGAAGCGCGAGTGGGATACCGATCTCCCCCGCGAAGTCGGTGTTCCATCAGGACGAGGAGTCATCACCGACAATTCCTTGTGGCTGCCAACGCAAAAATCGAGGCTGCTGCGGATCGATCTGACCAACGGCAAAATCGCCGACCGCCTCACATTACCCGAAAACGGTCGACCACTCGGCAACCTGGCGATGTACCGCGGCATGTTGATCTCGCATCACCCGTCCGAACTGCAGGCATTTGAGCAGACAACTGTCCTGGAACAGCGTCTGTCGGCGGCCCGGTCGCTGGGCCGACATGATCCGGCGACGGCTTTGCTGGACGCTCGGCTCGCATTGGCGCGCGGAAAATTCGACCGCGCCATGATCGTCCTGAAGGAGGGTCTTGCAACTTCGCCGGACCCGCAAATCCGCACTCAGTTACGATCGCTGCTCGCCCAGGCGATTCTCAAGAATCTTGAGTCAGCCCCCGCAGCCAGTCTGTCCCTTGTTCGCGAACTCGAAGAACTCGCGGGATCGGCGGACGAGTCGCTCCGGAACGAGCAACTGGCGATTGAAGTCCTGTTGCGCACCGGCCACCCGGATGAGGCCCTCGCACTGTTGATCGAACGGGACACGTTCGAAACCAGGCCGTTGGTCAAAATGCTCGGCCACCCGAGCGTCACGTCTTCGCTGTTCGCCTGGATGGAAGAGCGTCTCACGCTGGCGTGGTCACAACTGTCTTCCACACAACGTCGGGTGGCGGGCACGGCCATTTCCACGCGACTGAATGAAACTGGTGCTTCCGAGCTGATCCGTGAGCGCCGGGCTCGACTGTACGCCTTCCATCCGTCGGCGGCCCTGCTGCAGGCGAGACTTGCAGAGGAAGCCATCGAACAGAAGCAGTTCGCGCGGGCCAGTCATTGGCTCAAACGGATGACAGAATCCAATGATCCGGAAGTGGCCACGCGGGCCATGGCGCAACAGATCGAACTGAACCTCCAGAACTTCATTGATCAAAGCGAGCTGCAAAACAACATAACGCGTGCCGAACGACTGGCGACACGCTTGTCTTTAGAGACTCCATTCACCACTCGACTGACTGAGCTGCGCCAGGTTTTCGAGACACGGGCTGCCGAGTATCGCGCATCGGAGGAAGATCAATGGCCGCTTTCGCAGCAGCTACGCGTCGTCGTGACTCGATCCGGCGGAAGTTACTCAAGGCCGACGACGTTCGGAGTTGACCCGGTGGACGGCGATTCGCCGGCTGGCTCTCGTTATCGAATCCAGGTCAGTGGAGACGGGAAAGCCAGACGCCTCTCGCTGATCGAGCGTCGCAACGGCGACTTGGCGTGGTCCGTTGTGATACGCGGAAACTCAGGAGGCGGGCGGAATCTGAGCGTGCGGCGAGCCGGCCCAATGCTGCTGGTGCTGCACCGTGGCGTGCTCAATTGTCTGTCCATTCCAGATCGCCGAGTTCTGTGGACCCGGTCGGTCGACGTGCCTGATTCTCCGCTGAAGTTCCCGAAGGTCAAAGCCGTGAAACTCCAGCCGGGCACTGACTGGATCAACCGGCTGACTGCCAGCGCCAACGATCCTCTGCCCATCGTCAATTCCAGCTACGTGTGCAGTCGTGGCAGAAAATCGTTGTCTGTATTTGACACCCTGTCCGGTGAGTTGCTGTGGCAACTCGATCCGGCGCCACGCACCGTGCGCGTACACGCGACGAGTTCCATGATCTGCCTTGTCCGTCGCAATGGTCAGGTCGCCGCATCTTACGATGCCCTCAGTGGCCGGCGACTGAAAGATGCTCCGGAACAACTCCATTCGCCACTGGCGCAGATCGGCGACCAGACTGTCACTGCCAACATGGACGAGGCGGGCGAGGTAATCACTGTGGAATCGAGAAACCCGGAGGCTGATACGCCTGTCTGGAGTCACGAATTCGAAGCGGAGCACGCGTTCGGGATGGTCGGTCGCAACCGTCTGGCCGTGATGCGGAACCGCGGGATGTTCGCTGTGCTGGATCTACAGACAGGAGCACTCCAGTCGTTTGACCGGATTCCGGCCTCACTCCGAATCGGCAAGTCTGATTTCTCAGTGCTGCGAGACGAGAGCCGCTGGTACGTCATCCTGAATGGCGACGTCGAGCGTGACTATCAGGCCCCGTCACTACGAAGCGCCTTGATTTCCGGACACTTACTGGCCTTTGACGCGACCACCGGCAAGCAGCTTTGGAGACAGTCACTTTCCAATCAGTATTTGATTCTCGACCAGCTATCGAGCAGCCCCTTCCTCCTGACGCTGAGACCGTCCAGCAACCCACTGGGAATACCCAGTGAGAGTCTGCGTCTGATGTTGTTTCGAAAATCGGATGGCAGTCCGCTTCTGGACCAGTCATTGCCGGGCAGTATTTCGATTCACTCGATGCGTCTGGACCCGCAAAGCCGTTTCGTCGAACTTCTGGCGAGCGGTGACCGAATCATGTTGAACGTCGAGCCAGTCGAGGAGCCGTGAACCTGGTAATCCAGGCCGTGTCAGATATCATCCACCTCAACAATTCAGTTTCTCAGCAATGAGGACACACAGCGGGATGTAGCTCAGCTTGGCTAGAGCGCCGGCTTTGGGAGCCGGAAGTCGCAGGTTCAAATCCTGTCATCCCGAATATCTTTCGGATCAAGCCCTTTGACGAGTACGTCGAAGGGCTTTCTCCATTCAGGGACAAGAGTTACGTCGTCGAGGCGAAGGTTCAAACACAGGATTTCGAGTATTCTTCGCTTCGTGCTGTAATCCGCCGTAACCCACCGCTCACGAGGGCTTTGCGAAAGTTCAAACGCTTTCACCGCGATGTCGGATTTTTCCTTGTGTGAGCGGTCGAGCGTCTCAATCGAGAGCTTCAAATCCGCTTCTCGATCTCGGAGTTCGGGCATCTTGCGGGCGAGCGTCTCGCGGTCAATTTCATTGTGGAGCCGCAGGTTTACAAGTTAGTCCTGCTGATTGATCGCGACAGTCAATTGCCGCTGCAATTCCGCTCGCTGCTTTTGCGAATCCTGTTGGTCTTTACGAGTTTTGTTGCGCAGCACACGGACGAACCAGTCTCGAACATCGTCGTCCGCGATCTTCATTTCATCGAACAGCGCCAATACCTGACTGTCCAACTCCTTCTCGTTCAACCGCGTCCTCGGATGGTCGCCCTTGTTGTATTGCGTGCAGCGGTAATAGACATACTCAGCAATTCCTCGCTTGGTTTGCTTCTCTTTCCGCTCGCCCGTGATCGGATGACCGCAATGGCCACACTCAATCAACTCACCGGCGTAGGTCAGATCAACTGACTGGTACTGGCTGTCGCCCAGCAGTCGTTGGACGCGATTCCACGTCTCGCGGTCAACGTCCGTCTTTTCGCGTCGGAGGCCTTCTTTCACCAGGTCAATGTGCCCGCATTTCCACAAGCACGTCCTGATCCGACGAGGATCGCGAGTCACGCCCTTGGCCGTTCGGGCCGGACCGGTTCGCCAAAGTCTCGTATGTTTGATTTTGATGTTTCCCTGCTTGCCGAAGGAAGGGAGATTCCTGACGGCTCAGAGGGCCTGACTGCAGATCGACAAACTCCCGGCACCAGTGATGCCGTTCGCCAGCTGGATCGCGGTCAGGGTTTTGGTTCGAGCCCGAACAGACGCCAGAGCCGTTGCAAATCTGCAGCGAGCTCGCATTCGCGAGACCGGGACAAAACCATGGATGAAAATTCTCTGACTGTCGTCGGAATTGATGTCGCCAAGAGGACCCTCGAAGTCGCTCTCCCCGGGAAGAAGTCCCTGGAGATCAAAAACAACACAAAGGAGATCACAAACCTTCTGAAGAAACTGCCTGAAGCCGGTCAGGCACTCATCGTTCTGGAAGCCACCGGCGGCTATGAAAATCTGCTGGTTGGAGAACTGCTCGTGGCCGGGTATCACGTGGCCCGGGTCAATCCGCGGCAGGTCAGACGCTTCGCTCAGGCGCTGGGTATCCTGGCCAAAACCGATCGCATCGACGCTGCGGTCATCACCCGCTTCGGTGAGCAGATTCGGCCCCGCACTCTGTCGCCTCTCTCGCAGCCACACGTCGAACTGCAGCAGCTTGTTCTGCGTCGCCGGCAACTGGTTGATCTGCGGACGATGGAGTCCAATCGGCTCGAGCAGGTCACTGCAAAACCCGCGATCAAAAGCATCCGCAAGGTGCTCAAGGTCATCGAGTCGCAGATCGCGGAACTCGATGAGGAGATCGCCCAACGCATCGACTCGGACGAGCAGTGGAAGAATCAGGCGGCACTGCTGTCGAGCGTTCCCGGAGTGGGCACGGTCACGGCCGCGACGCTCATCACGGACCTGCCGGAACTGGGCGAACTCAACCGTCAGGAGATCGCCGCGCTGGCCGGACTGGCTCCGTTCAATCGCGACAGTGGCAAACAGCGAGGCAAACGCAGCATCTTCGGCGGCCGGGCCCGCGTGCGGGCTGTGATCTACATGGCGGCGGTGACGGCCATGAGGTGGAACCCGGCACTGCGTGAGTTCAACCAGCGGCTGGAGTCCCAGGGCAAACTGTTCAAAGTCCGAGTGACCGCGTGCATGCGAAAGCTGCTGGTGATCCTCAACACGATCAAGAAGACGCAAACCCCGTGGCAGAGTCCCCACGAGCGGGCGCATCCTGCCGTTGGATAATTGTTCGAAAGCCCCGTTCGTCTCGCCGTCGCGTCGGCCCTCACCAGGCGCAGCCGGAGCTGAGGTTCACAAACACAAGAGATTCACAGAAACTCAGGACAAATCACTTGATAAACAACACAGACGCTGGCGACTTCGGCTACCACGAACGCCCTGTGTTCTCCGCAAGAAAATCCTTAACAGCGTTGCATATTGGGACGCTGTCAGAGCTTGCCGCCGCAGCCAGATCTCGCTGATCGGAATTCGCGAGAACCGGAATTGGGAAAAGTCGAAAGGATTCGGCGCCGTGTCTTTGACACTCTGACAGGCCCTCCATAGACTCCCCGCCCTCCACCGGGCGGCTGGCGTTCGTGGGAGATTCGGAATGCACAAACCTGACAGTCAATCCTCCGTCGCCGATGCGATGAGGTGGTCTACCCAGGTCACCTCAATTGCCATAGAGCTGGCATTGCCAGCCGGTGGTGGACTCTGGCTGGATCGGAAATACGGCACAATGCCGTGGTTCACGATCCTTGGGGCATTGATGGGCGGGTATCTGGCATTTCGAGGACTGCAGCAGCTCATTAGAGATCTGGAGAAGTGAGTTTTCCGCCTGACAGCCAACGCTCGGAACGTTCCGCTTTGCGAAATGCCGTCCGGCTGACACTCTTCGGAATTCTGTTCTGGCTGTTGTTGGCCGGACCGGCCTGGTGGATTGCGAATCAGGCCGGACTGATCGGCTTATCCGCGGCTGCAGGGTTATGTTTGTTGCCTGGTTACCTGGCAGTCACTGTCCGAAGCTGGGCGGGCGAATCTCAGTCCACATTCATGCTGGCTGCTGGTGGGATTCGCCTGTTGTTTGTTCTGACTGGTGTTCTGGTTGTTAAGTTCAAATGGCCTGACGTTGGGATGTCAGAGTTCCACGTCTGGCTGATTGCCTTTTACCTGTTGACGCTGGCCTTCGAGACACAACTCGTGGTGCGTGAGCAGGATAGGCCTGAGTGATTCAGGCCACGTGTTTTTGACTGGTTCGTTTGTTCGACCGGTTCAGTTGTTTCATGGTGGGAATTCATGGCCGCAGGTCCTGACCATTTTCATCACGTTCGTGACTTTCCATTCTTCGAGATGCCATTAGGTCTCGGAGTGGATCTCGCGAAGTGGTTTGAAGGCAACCCTCACGTTCACGTGGGGGCGGGTGCAACCGGTATTCCCCTACCAATGATCCCGGGTGTTCACTTTCAGATCACCAAATTCATGGTGCTGCAGGTTGTCGCCGCAGTGCTTACGCTGCTGATCTTCCGGGGCCTGGCAAAGCGAGTGCAGACCGGGGAACCAACACAGGGTCGGTTCTGGAATTTCTGGGAATCCATCGCCCTGTTCGTGCGAGACGAAGTCGTCCGTCCGACCATTGGTGATGGCCACCATGAACACGATGACGATCACGGCGAACATGACGACCACGGCTCGGCAACACATAAGGGGCACTACGCCGATCAGTTCCTGCCCTTCATTCTGAGCTGTTTCTTCTACATCCTGTTCTGCAACCTGCTCGGTGCCATTCCGATGCTGGGGTCGCCGACCGGGTCGATCTGTGTGACCGGTGTGCTGGCAGTTTCTGCGTTTGGGTTCAACCTGTATCAGGGTGTGCAACACCTCGGTGGAGTGGGCAACTTTCTGAGTAATTTCTGGCTCGAACTTGGTCTCGAAGGAGCCATGAAGTTCGTTATCGGTTTACTGATCTGGGTCATCGAGGTGTTTGGGCTGCTCGTCAAGCATGGCGTGCTTGCCGTGCGTCTGTTTGCCAACATCATGGGCGGCCACACGGTGGTCGGTGTGATCCTGGGCTTCATTGCGTATGAAGGGGTCGCTGGCGAACCGATGCAGTTACTCGTCGCACCTGCCAGCGTCGTTGGGCAGGTTCTGATCGGATTGCTGGAGCTGTTCGTGTCGTTCCTGCAGGCCTATGTTTTTGCGTACCTGACGACGATTTTCCTGTCTTCCTGCATTCACAAGCACTGATCGTGATCGTGGCAGCCGGTGGATGTATTGAACTTAAGAGGGATGTTTTCCCTCTGCGTACAAGAAGTTTTCACAGTGCGGTCCTGACACAAGGAGATTGAACGACATGTCACAAGCAGTCAAGCTCGTCACTATGGCCTCTGTGGTCATGCTCGGCTTTGCCGTCCCAGCGTTTGCCCAGGATGGTGCCGGAGCGGCCGAGACTTTGAATTCGGCAGCCATCGGAGCCGGCATTGTCCTGCTCGGTGCCGGATACGGTATTGGAAAGATCGGTTCATCCGCCGTGGAAAGCATGGCGCGTCAGCCAGAGAAGGCCGGCGATATTCGTGGTGCGATGATCGTGGCGGCCGCTCTCATCGAAGGTGCCGCATTCTTCGCCCTGATCGTCTGTCTGGCAGCCTGATCTCCGACCTCGCACCTGTGCCTTCGAATATCCGAAGGCTGACCGGCGTGGAGTCTGACTATTCGCGAGGCCCTGCGATGCAAAAGTGGCAATCCACCCGCATCTGGTTTCTGGCACTGATTGGAGCGTTCGCTCTGGTCGTCAGCCCGGCAATACCGGACATCGTGACCGCTGCTGATGACCCGGCTCCTGCCGGTGACAGTGACGGTGGCGATCATGGCGAACACGACGCCGGTGTTCCGATTGGCTGGGAACGCGATCTGGTTTTGTGGTCGCTCATCACGTTTGTGTTGTTTGTCTTTGTGTTGAAGAAGGTTGCCTGGGGACCGCTGGTTGAGGGACTCGATAACCGCGAGTCGAAATACCGGAAGCTGCTGGGTGACGCTCAGGCCGATCGGGATCGCGCTCTACAGATGCTGGCCGAATACGAAACAAAGTTGAAGTCGGCTCAGGGCGATGTGGACGAGATCATCGCTGAAGCTCGACGGGACGCGGCACGCACGAAGACGGATATTATTGCTGCCGCGAATACAGAGGCTGAGACCACACGGAATCGGGCTCTGGATGATATCGGCCGGGCTCGAGATCAGGCCTTGGACGCGATCTTCGAACATATGCGAGACAACGTGGTGGCGGCGACCGAAAAGGTCCTCGCTCGATCGCTCACGAGTGACGATCACCAGCGTCTGGTTGATGAAGCACTCGCGGAAGTCTCAGCGAATTGAATTATCTGGCCGCACGCCGATGGCATGCGGTCACTCGACGAGGTCAACATGGCAGACGTGTCGGAAAACGCCAAAGTCAAAAGCGTACTGGAAGATCCCAGTTCGCAGGCGATTGCGCACGTTTACGCGGTTGCCTATCTGGATGCCTCGGGTGATCTCGAGGAGTTCGGCTCTTTCGTCGAGGACGTGTTGGATTCGAGTGCCGAGTTCAACCACCTGCTGACCAGCGGACTGATGAATCGAGACGAGTCGATCGCTGTGATCGAACGCGTTGTCGGCACTCGGGGAAGTTCGGCGTTTGTGAACTTTCTACGCGTTCTGGCTCGGCACGATCGACTGGCATTACTGCCGGTCATTCTGGAAGCCTCGCGACTTGAAAACGAAAAACGAAACAACCAGCAGCGTGTCCATGTGCTGAGTGCTCAGCCATTGGAAGACGCTGCGGTCGAACGAGTCCGCAACCGGATCGCGGACGTGTTTGATTGTGAACCGATTATCGAAACCGCGTCGGACCCGAGACTCATTGGTGGTCTCGTGATCCGCGTTGGGAACAGTGTTTACGACGGCTCGCTCCGTAATCGCCTGAATCAACTCGCGAAGCGGATGCAGCAGAGGAGTCTCCATGAAATTCAAAGCGGACGAGATCGCTTCAGTCCTCCAGAAGGAGATTGAAGACTTTCAGGGGCAGATCGCGACCAGCGAAGTTGGGCGTGTCCTGGAAGTCGGCGATGGCATCGCGCGTGTGTACGGCCTGAGGTCCGCGATGGCGGGCGAGATGGTCGAGTTCCAGAATGGTGTCCGCGGCCTGGTGTTCAATCTCGAAGAAAACTCCGTGGGTGTCATCCTGCTGGGTCCCTTCAGAGACATTAAAGAAGGCGACGAAGTCAAAACTGTGGGCGCGCTGTTGTCCGTGCCTGTCGGTGATGCGCTGATTGGTCGAGTCGTCGATCCGCTGGGTAATCCACTGGATGGAAAAGGTCCGATTGTCAGCAGTGAAACTCGCCCAGTTGAGACGATCGCGCCGGGAATCGCCGGTCGGCAACCGGTGAAGCAGCCGCTGCAGACGGGTATCAAAGCTGTCGACTCGATGACACCCATCGGGCGTGGCCAGCGTGAGTTGATCATCGGTGACCGTAAGACCGGCAAGACGGCCGTCGCGGTCGACACGATTATCAACCAGAAAGGCGGAGACGTTATTTGCGTCTACGTCGGTTGTGGTCAGCGAGCCGCGAACGTTGCCGCCGTTGTCGAAGCTCTGACCGAGCACGGCGCCATGGACTACACGATCGTGATTGCGGCGTCCGCTTCAGACCCGGCTCCCGTGCAGTACATCGCCCCGTATGCCGGTGCGGCGATGGCCGAACACTTCATGCATCAGGGCAAGCACACGCTGGTCGTTTACGACGACCTGACAAAACAGGCTCAGGCTTATCGCGAACTGTCACTGCTGATGCGACGTCCTCCGGGGCGTGAAGCATATCCCGGTGACGTGTTTTATTGTCACAGTCGATTGCTGGAGCGAGCCGTCAAACTCAGCGATGAACTGGGCGGCGGTTCGATGACCGCCCTGCCCATCATCGAGACACTGGAAGGTGAGGTCTCCGCCTACATCCCGACCAATGTGATCTCGATTACCGACGGCCAGATCTACCTTGAACCGGACCTGTTCTTCGCGGGTGTTCGACCGGCCATCAATGTTGGTATATCGGTGTCGCGGGTCGGTGGTAACGCTCAGACGAAGGCCGTGAAGAAAGTCGCGGGTTCACTGCGACTTGACCTTGCGGCGTTTCGCGAACTGGAAGCGTTTGCTCAGCTCGGCACTGAACTCGATAAGGCCACGCAACTGCAGCTCGACCGCGGATACCGCATGGTGGAACTGTTGAAGCAGCCGCAGTTCGCTCCACTTCACTTTGCCGACCAGGCCATCAGTATCTTCGCCGGAACGTACGGCTACTTCGATACGGTGCCGGTCAAGAAGGTTGCGGAGATTGAAGTCGAACTGCTGCGGTTTGTTCGCGAGCAGAAGTCCGAAGTTCGGGATGCGATTATCGAGACGGGTGCGTTGAGCGACGAACTTGTGGATTCACTCAAAGACGCTCTGGCCGAATTCGTCAAGACGCTGGAAGGGCGTTTTGACGGGGACTGAACCAGACGGCGGCTAAGCCGCAAAACAGATCTCATAGAAACAACTTTGCTCGCTGCCCGACAGCAGCAACCCCTGTGGACCAATTCGAATGGCCAAAGCACGAGCCATTATTAAACGCCTTAAGGCGGTCAAGAACATCCGGAAGATCACCCGGACCATGGAGCTGATCGCGACGGCGCGATTCAAGAAAGCCATGGACCGAGCGAGCGACGCGGCTGCGTACACTGAGAAGATCTCCCAGATCGTTGCCGACCTGTCGAACTCGGATCTGAGTTTTTCGCACCCGCTTCTGACTCAGCCGGATGAGCAGACGAAGAATGTGCTGCTTGTCCTGACTTCCAACCGCGGGCTGTGCGGCGGCTACAACGGCAGTGTTCTACGAAATGTCACTCGTCGAATTAAGGATGCAGCGGACAGTGAAGAACTTTCGCTGGAAGTCGCCGGAAAACGCGGGATCAACTTCCTGAAGTTTCAGGGCTTCGAATTCAATCGCACGTTCCTGAACTTCGAAGACAAGCCGACCTTCGACGAAGTCGAAGAGATCGCCGATCGTTACGTGGAAGGATTCGTTAAGGGCGAAATCCACCGACTCGATGTGGCATACACGAAGTTTAAGACCGTGTCGCGCCAGTCTGCTGTCGTCGAGACCCTGCTGCCGATTGGATCACTGGGTGGCGACGACGACGAAAAAACGGACGGTGGGGGAGTCGACTACGAATTCCTGCCGTCACCTGAAGACATTCTGGAAGAGATCGTACCGGCCGCGTTCAAGGCTCGTTTGTTTAAGTGCTTCCTGGACGCGGCGGTCAGCGAGCAGATTGCCCGCATGGTCGCCATGAAGGGCGCAACTGAGAACGCCGGCGACATGATCAGTACTCTATCGATGCAATATAACCGGGCACGACAGACACAGATTACATCCGAACTAAGTGAAATCATCGGCGGAGCGGCCGCACTTGAATGATCGTGAATTGTGCTGCAGGCGATCGCCACGTTGGTAAGATATGGGCTGGAGGAACTCTGAATGAGCAACACCGGTCCGAACAAGGAGCCTGAGATGGGGCGAGTCACGACGCCCGTGATCCTGCAAAATTTTCCGGACCTCTGGAGCGCCCAGAATGGCCAGATCGGCGAGGATGAGGTCAGGACAGTTAATGTTGAAGACGCGTTGGTCGATACCGGCTGCACTCTTGTCGGGCTGCCGAGGCGAATGATCGAACAGCTTGGCCTGATGCCGTTTTCGACGAAAAAAGTCGTAGCAACATCTGGAGCGAGTGAGACGACGATTTACGGTGCAGTGCGACTCACGATTCAAGGCCGATCGTGCACGATGGATGTCATGGAAGTCGATGAAAGCTGCCCAGTCCTCATCGGCCAATTGCCGCTTGAACACCTGGACTTTGTTGTGAATCCCCGAGAACACACGCTCGTCGGTAATCCGCGACACAATGGCGAGCACATGTACGAACTCCTCTGAATCAGACGGAATACGATGGCAACCGCAACCGCGACAGAAAAGAACACCGGTCACGTCACGCAGATCATTGGTTCGACCTTCGACGTCGAGTTCGCCGAAGATGCGCTGCCGAATATCTACAATTCTCTGATCGTCGACACAGAGCTTAAGGGCATTCACATCAATGTGACGGGTGAAGTCCAGCAGCACCTTGGTGGCGGTCGCGTTCGTTGCGTCGCACTCGGATCAACCGACGGTATGGCGCGCGGAATGGAAGCCGTCGACACCGGGGAACCTGTCTCGGTTCCAGTGGGCAAAGAGACGCTTGGACGAGTCTTTAACGTTCTTGGAGAGACGATCGACGGTCGTGGGGATGTGACCACGGAAGAGAAGTGGCCGATTCACCGCGACGCCCCGAAACTGGAAGACCTGAGTTCCAAGACGGAAATCTTCGAAACAGGGATCAAGGTTGTCGACCTGCTGACGCCGTTCGTGCGTGGTGGTAAAGCCGGTTTGTTCGGTGGAGCCGGCCTGGGCAAGACGGTCATTCTGACCGAGCTGATTGCTCGAATTGCCAGTGCCCACGGTGGTTATTCAGTCTTCGCAGGTGTTGGTGAACGGACTCGCGAAGGGAACGACCTGTGGCTCGAAATGCAGGACACGAAGATCGGTGACACGGGGCGATCTGTCATCGAGCAGACCACGATGGTCTTTGGCCAGATGAACGAACCGCCCGGCGCCCGTTTACGGGTCGCCTTGACGGCGCTGACAATGGCCGAGTGGTTCCGCGATGCCACTGGTGCTGACACGCTGCTGTTCGTCGACAACATCTTCCGCTTTTCGCAGGCTGGCGCGGAAGTGTCTGCCCTTCTGGGCCGCATGCCCAGTGCCGTGGGTTACCAGCCGACTCTTGGTACAGAGCTGGGTGGTCTGCAGGAACGGATTACGTCGACAAAGAAGGGCGCGATCACCTCGGTGCAGGCCGTTTACGTCCCGGCCGATGACCCGACCGACCCCGCTCCAGCCACCGCGTTCAGCCATCTCGACGCCTTCATTTACCTCGAAAGAAAGATCACGGAAAAAGGTATCTACCCGGCCATCGACCCGCTGGCTTCGTCCAGTCGAGTGCTCGACCCGCAGTACGTCGGACAACGGCACTACGATGTCGCCCGTCGGGTGCAGGTGACTCTGCAGCGTTACCGCGAACTGCAGGACATCATCGCGATTCTGGGCGTCGACGAACTGGCCGAAGAGGACAAGCTGATCGTGCATCGTGCACGTCGGCTCGAGCGGTTCCTGTCTCAGCCATTCCTTGTGGCCGAGGTGTTCACCGGCAAGGCCGGAAAGATCACACCGCTGGAAGACACGATTCGCAGCTTCGAAGAAATCTGCGACGGCAAGTGGGACCATCTTCCGGAATCGGCCTTCATGTATATCGGTGCCGTCGATGAAGCCGCCGAACAGGCCGAACGCATGGCGGCGGAAGCGTGATTTCGCTGTGGCCACGTAACCGGATTCGTTTCAACAAAGCAGACTCATGGCAAGCGAACTTCAACTCGTCGTTGTGACACCGGAAACGACGTTTCTCGATGAGCCGGTCGAGTCGTTGCAGTTCCCACTGTTCGACGGCCAGGCGGGCGTGCTGCCCGGACGTGCCCCACTGGTGGGACGCCTGGGTTGTGGCGAACTGCATGTCCGCAACGCCGACGGCGAGCGCTCATACTTTCTGGATGGTGGCTTCGTACAGATCACCGGTGAGACAGTCACACTGCTGACCGCCCGGTGCATACCGACGTCCGACATCGATGTTGATGGGGCGAAACAGTCGCTCAGCGACGCATTGAGCCGTCCGGCATCAAACGATGCTGAGATCGAGTCACGCTTCCAGGATCAGGAACGAGCTCGCCGCATGATGAGCCTCAAACGCTAAGTGTGCTGGTGGGACGCAGAAGTACGTGTGCGTTGTCGCGCGGACGAGGTCGATCATTGACGACCCTCACACACACCAGTCTCGCTACGGAGTCCAGTCACACCGAGCTCATGCACGCGTGGTCCAGTTCTTTGATCCGGCCCCGGTCAAACGCAGTGAAAGCATCAACGTAAGTGCCCCAGTCCTCCTGCGGCTTCGCCGCCTTGGTTGCAAGCAACAGGGCCACCCACTGATGGGGTTCAATCAACCCGTGCCACCCCCCGCATTGAGATTCTGTGGAGAACTTTGATGGCGATCGTCTCCGCGACAATAACTGTGGCGAAGTCACGGTGACGAGAATTCCGCAAACCAGTCGAGCGACCGGACTGACAGCAAGTCCGTATCCTTCGCCAAATGCGACGCATCGGGAAGCGTGCCCGCTCCTCGCGCATTCAGAAGGTGTTGTCGACAATCATCCTGCCGTCCAGTTAGGGCGCAGAGACATGCGAGATTGTAACTCTCGCTCGGATTAAGCGCGTGAGCTGTTTCTAGGTGAATCAGCGATTCCCCGAAGAGCCGGTCCGCCTCTTCGCCGCTCTTCATCGACGCCTGAGACGTCAGCATGACTCCCCAGTTGCCGAGGGCATCGTATCTGACAGGTCTGATCTCGACGGCGCGGGCGAACTTCTGACCGGCTTCTTCGAAGAGCCTGCGCGCTTCCTCGCCACTCTTCATCGACGCTTGAGCCGACAGCATGGTGCCCCAGTTGAAGTAGGTCTCATGCTTGTCAGGTTTAATCTCGACGGCACAGCCAAACTTCCGCTCGGCCTCTTTGCAAAGCCTGTCTGAGTCCTCGCCGATCTTCATCTTCGCCTGAATCCAAAGTGCGCCGCCCCAGTTGTTGTAGGCCTCGTGAAAATCTTCTTTGATCTCGACGGCTCGGGCGAACTTCTGGCCAGCTTCCTCGAAGAGCCTGTCGGCTTCCTGCTCGCTCTTCAACCCCGCCTGACCCAACAGAGAGCTGCCCCAGTTGTAGTAGGCCTGGTGCGCGTCGTCCTTGATCTCGACGGCTCGGGCGAACTTCTGGCCGGCTTCCTCGAAGAGCCTGTCCGCTTCCTCCCCGCTCTTCATCTTCGCCTGATCCGACAGCGCGGCACCAAAGTTGCTGTAGGCCTCGTGATTGTCGTCCTTGATCTCGATGGCTCGGGCGTACTTCTGCCCGGCTTCCTCGAAGAGCCGGTTCGCTTCATCCCCGCTCTTCATCTTCGCTTGTTCCGACAGCGCGATGCCCCAGTTGTAGTAGGCCTCGTGTTTGTCGTCTTTAATCTCGACGGCGCGGGCGAACTTCTGGCCGGCTTCCTCGAAGAGCCGATCCGCTTCCTCCCCGCTCTTCATCTTCGCTTGTTCCGACAGCGCGATGCCCCAGTTGTAGTAGGCCTCGTGTTTGTCGTCTTTAATCTCGACGGCGCGGGCGTACTTCTGGCCGGCTTCCTCGAAGAGCCGGCCCGCTTCCTCGTCGCCCTTCATCTTCGCCTGACCGAACAGAGCGATGCCCCAGTTGTTGTAGGCGTCGTGGGCGTCGCCTTTGATCACGATGGCTCGGGCGAACTTCTGGCCGGCTTCCTCAAGAAGCCTGTCCGCTTCCTCCCCGCTCTTCACCTTCGCCTGATGCGACAGCGCGTTGCCCCAGTTGTAATAGGCCTCGTGTTTATCGTCTTTGATCTCGACGGCGCGGTCGAACTTCTGGCCGGCTTCCTCGAAGAGCCTGTCGGCTTCCTCCCCGCTCTTCATCTTCGCCTGATCTGACAGCGCGTTGCCGCGAAGAATCATCGACCATGAACTTAGTTCAGATACAGCCAAAGAAGGCGACACTGAGGCTTCAGTCAGTCGCTCCACAGCTTCGAAGTCGCCAGCGAGAAACCTTGACATCACCTCCTGCGGTTGGTCCTCAAACCGATCAATTGCCTCCTGCAAGCGACCACTCACCGTCGCAACGAGATCCACGTCCGATTCCTCATCTACATCGAAAGGTACGACCTGTTCTAAACCGGACTTCAGGTGCGAAAAGGGTTTTGCAATGAACTCGGGAGGAAAGCAGTCGAGCGACTGGGCGACCTTCACAAAGAACGAGTCGGCATCGAATCCCCGAACGAACCACGCTTCTTTTCCATCCTGCAGCAGTTTTTCCCGCACGTGAGCCGGAGGCTCAGAGTCTTTGTAGCCAATCCAGTACAGTCCATGATCGAATGATTCGACTTGGGCCAGATGCTCGAACACCGGATCATTCTCGCCGCTGTAGCCGACGACGAGCCACGGGCGCCCGGTCCCGGCGTCTGAAAACACTGGCTTCAGACGAGCAAAGTGATCCGACAATTCATTCTCAGTGTGAAGCTGGACGAATCCAGAGTGTTGCCCGTGTAGATGGAATATCGCTGGATCAGGTACGAATGCCGGCTTGAAGTCGTCGGAGGCTGCAAAGTCGTAGATCGCCGGATAGACCCCGACGAGAGCGCACGCCCGCATCACCAGCGGGTCAAAGTTGACCGTAAGGACGCGACTGATCCTTGCGGTTTTTATGAGTTGTGCCAGCGCTATGTGCGCCCAGTTAACCCGGGCGTTGTCGACGGCCGTCTTGATCAATCCGTGCCGTTCGCCGCGAGTCAGTTCTGCCATGCAGTGCGGGTAGAGCTTTTTCGATGCTCGTTGGTACGCCGACGGAAAACACTCCTCGATGTGCCCGACGAAACCATTTGCCAACGGGATCCCCGCTTTGGCGGACACTCCTGCGCCGATCAGCAGGGCACACCCTCTATCTGTGTTTCGCAGCGTGTCGACGACAGCATCGATATCGCGTTCCACTGTGGTCAACTCCTGGTAGGCTACGCAAAGTTGTAGGACAGGCGTTTAGGCTGTCAACGACTCAGAAACACGTCCACTGAGGCGAAGTTTCTTTACGACAGCATGGGACGACGCGGGTGGCACGGGTTGATTGTCGGATCAGGTCAGTGGCACTGACCGGGTGGCACGGTTGCTTGCAACCAGTGTGGCGGAGCCATGAGAGGCGGCTGAGTGGCAGACTTTGCTGTGGTCGGCTGGATGTTCGCACCAGTTGGCTGTTTGAAGGCACGTAGCGATGAATTCGACTCAACCGCCATCGTTGACGTTCACCTGCTGGACATTGGTTACGCCGAAATGCTTGCCAGGCAGCGTGTGCTTCCTGAATGGCTGTGCCGGGGCCTTCGGGGTGTTCCACTTCTCGCTGATCGAAGTCGACATACGCATTGAACAGCGTCGTGATCGACCGACGGTCCATCTCGTAAAGCTGAGCCAGTTGCACCAGCTTGCGTTTCGACGTTGGCTTCGAGTTTCGGCTCCAGAAAGCTTCTTCGGTAGGGGTCCGGGTTGGACGCTTCATGATCAGGGATCTCGTAAGTTATGGCTCATCTGAAAAAATCTGCAACATAGGATCGGAAGTACAATCCGCGGATCAAACCTGGATCGTTGGACATGCTTTTTAGTTTCCGATGCGCCAGCGTTGTTAGTTCATCTTTGGTTTTCG